>Ga0209211_10000205_pt1 | contig 131799 bp, 130 predicted proteins | sample RifGroA2_FD_183992 | JGI IMG/M metagenome (GOLD analysis project Ga0209211, IMG submission 183992) | Groundwater microbial communities from Rifle, Colorado, USA - Groundwater A2 (SPAdes) (version 2) | ecosystem: Environmental > Aquatic > Deep subsurface > Groundwater | place: Rifle, Colorado...
TGGTGACAACGTGTCGATCACTGTGAAGCTGATCAACCCCATCGCAATGGAAGAAGGCCTGCGTTTCGCGATCCGCGAAGGCGGTCGTACCGTGGGCGCTGGCGTGGTTGCAAAAATCATCGCGTAATTCGCAAAACTTAAGGAATTACGATGGCCGCCAAACAAAAAATCCGCATTCGCCTGAAGGCGTTTGACTACAAGCTGATTGACCAATCGGCTGCTGAAATCGTCGATACCGCCAAGCGCACTGGCGCGATTGTCAAAGGCCCCGTGCCTTTGCCAACCCGCATGAAGCGTTTTGACATTCTGCGTTCACCTCACGTGAACAAGGCCAGTCGCGATCAGTTTGAAATTCGTACGCACCAGCGTCTGATGGATATCGTGGATCCCACAGATAAAACCGTAGACGCGCTGATGAAGCTCGACCTGCCTGCTGGCGTGGACGTTGAAATCAAGCTGCAGTAAGAAGAAATAGCGGCCCTGGGTGCAAACCTGGGGCCTCTGACTAGCGGGAAAAGCAGGTACTTGTGTCAAATGCAGGTACAGGCTATACTCGCTGGCTCTGCTTGTCGTGCTTTGGTGCGCGGGCAGGGTTTTATTAACAGTCTCTCACGCAAAAACGCTGTAGCCAATTGAAGTTGCAGCGGTGGGAGTTACGGAGAAAACAATGAGTCTTAGCAATCACTTAGGGTTGCTGGGTCGCAAGGTTGGCATGATGCGCCTATTCACCGACGACGGGGATGCAGTTCCTGTTACGGTGGTGGACGTGTCGAACAACCGCGTGACACAGGTCAAAACCCAGGAGAACGATGGCTACGTTGCCTTGCAGGTAACGTTCGGTGCACGCAAAGCTTCGCGCGTCACCAAGCCAATCGCTGGCCACCTCGCCAAAGCTGGCGTGGAAGCTGGTGAGATCATCCAGGAATTCCGCGTTACCGCAGATGCTGCAGCCAAGTACGCCGCTGGCGCTGCTGTGCCTGTGGCTGATGTGTTTGTTGTCGGTCAGAAAGTGGATGTGCAAGGCACCTCCATTGGTAAAGGCTACGCCGGTACCATCAAGCGCCACAACATGAGCTCGCAGCGCGCGTCGCACGGTAACAGCCGTTCGCACAACGTTCCCGGCTCCATCGGTATGGCACAAGATCCAGGTCGCGTGTTCCCCGGTAAGCGCATGACGGGTCACTTGGGCGATGTCACCAAAACAACACAAAACCTCGACGTGATTCGTATCGACGAAGCGCGCCAGTTGTTGCTCATCAAGGGTGCGATTCCCGGTGCGGCCGGCGGTTTTGTGACTGTCCGTCCCGCCATCAAGGCAAAAACAGCGAAAGGAGCGAACTGATGCAGCTCGAACTCCTGAATGACCAAGGTCAGGCCACCGCAAAATACGATGCGCCCGAAACCGTGTTCGGTCGCGAATACAACGAAGACTTGGTGCACCAGGTGGTTGTGGCCTTCCAGGCTAACGCCCGCCAAGGTACCCGTGCGCAAAAAGACCGTGAACAGGTCAAGCACTCTACCAAGAAGCCGTTCAAGCAAAAGGGAACTGGTCGCGCTCGCGCCGGTATGACGTCCTCGCCTCTGTGGCGCGGCGGCGGTCGTATTTTCCCGAACATGCCCGACGAAAATTTCGGTCAAAAGATCAACAAGAAGATGTACCGCGCTGGTATGGCTTCCATCCTGTCCCAGTTGGCCCGCGAAGGTCGCCTGGCAGTGGTGGACTCCATCAAGGTGGACTCTCCCAAGACCAAGCCTTTGGCAGCCAAATTCAAGGCCATGAACCTTGAGTCCGTGTTGGTGATCGCCGACGAAGTGGATGAAAACCTGTACTTGGCCTCGCGCAACTTGGTGAACATCCTGGTTGTTGAGCCCCGTTATGCAGATCCTCTGTCGTTGGTGCACTACCGCAAGGTGCTGGTGACCAAGGCCGCCATGGACAAACTCAAGGAGATGTTCGCATGAGCGCCCGTATGAACAACACGTCCAAGGTCAAGTACGACGAAGGTCGCTTGATGCAGGTTCTGGTTGCTCCCATCGTGTCTGAAAAGGCAACTATGGTGGCTGAAAAATCCAACGCTGTGACGTTCAAGGTATTGCAGGACGCTACCAAACCCGAAATCAAGGCCGCTGTGGAATTGATGTTCAAGGTTGAGGTGCAAGGTGTTTCTGTGGTGAACACAAAAGGCAAGACCAAGCGCTTTGGCAAATCTGTGGGCCGCCGCGACAACGTTCGCAAGGCTTATGTGATGCTCAAGCCCGGTCAAGAGCTGAACCTTGGTGGGGAGGCCGCTTAATCATGGCAGTCATTAAAATGAAACCTACTTCTCCAGGCCGTCGTGGCGTGGTGAAGATTTCGCGTGATCACCTGTACAAGGGTGCCCCTCACGCTGCGTTGCTGGAGCCACAATTCCAGCAAGCGGGTCGTAACAACAACGGCCACATCACCACTCGCCACAAGGGCGGTGGTCACAAGCACCATTACCGCGTTGTGGACTTCGTTCGCAACAAGGATGGCATTCCCGCCAAGGTTGAGCGTATTGAGTACGACCCGAACCGTTCTGCGCACATCGCTTTGGTGTGTTATGCCGACGGTGAGCGCAAGTACATCATTGCGCCCCGTGGTCTGGAAGTCGGCGCAACCATCCAAAATGGTTCCGAAGCTCCCATCCGTGTGGGTAACACCCTGCCTATCCGCAACATCCCCGTGGGTTCCATCATCCACTGTGTTGAATTGCAAGTGGGCAAGGGCGCGCAGATCATCCGTTCTGCTGGTACCTCTGCTACGCTGCTGGCCCGCGAAGGCACCTACGCCCAAGTGCGTGTGCGTTCCGGCGAAGTTCGCAAAATCCACATTGACTGCCGCGCCACAATTGGCCAGGTCGCCAACGAAGAGCACAGCCTGCGCCAATTGGGCAAGGCCGGTGTGAAGCGCTGGATGGGTATTCGTCCCACCGTTCGCGGTGTGGTGATGAACCCGGTTGACCACCCGCACGGTGGTGGCGAAGGCAAGACCGGTGAAGGCCGTCATGCAGTCGATCCTTGGGGTAATCTGACCAAGGGTTACCGTACCCGTAACAACAAGCGCACGCAGGTCATGATCGTGTCGCGTCGCAAGAAGTAAGGGGTAGGTAAATGACTCGTTCACTGAAAAAAGGTCCATTTGTGGACCATCACCTGGTAGCCAAGACCGAAAAGGCCGTTGCTACCAAGGACAAAAAGCCGATCAAGACTTGGTCGCGTCGCTCCATGATCTTGCCCGATTTCATCGGCTTGACCATTGCTGTGCACAACGGCAAGCAGCACGTGCCTGTCTATATCACTGACCAAATGGTTGGCCACAAGTTGGGTGAGTTCGCTCTGACCCGTACTTTCAAGGGTCACCCTGCGGACAAAAAAGTCCAGAAGAAATAAGGAGGTGACCATGGAAACTCGTGCAACCCTTCGTGGCGTCCGTTTGTCGGTAGACAAAGGCCGTCTGGTCGCGGACCTGATCCGTGGCAAAAAAGTTGACCAAGCTCTGAATATCTTGCAATTCACGCAGAAAAAAGCTGCCGTGATCATCAAGAAGGTTTTGGAGTCCGCCATTGCCAACGCTGAGCACAATGACGGCGCCGATATTGACGAACTGAAGGTGAAAACCATTTACGTCGAGCAAGGTGCTTCTCTGCGTCGCTTCACGGCACGTGCCAAAGGCCGTGGCAATCAAATCCGCAAGCCCACGTGCCATGTGTACGTGACGGTTGGTAACTGAAAGAGGCCAGGAAGATATGGGACAAAAAATCCACCCAACCGGCTTTCGCTTGGCGATCAGCCGTAATTGGTCTTCTCGTTGGTACGCTAGCAACCGCGATTTCGCGGGCATGCTGGCCGAAGACATCAAGGTGCGTGAGTACCTGAAGGCCAAGTTGAAGAACGCTTCGGTGTCGCGCATCCTGATCGAGCGTCCCGCCAAAAATGCACGCATCACCATTTTCTCGGCACGTCCGGGCGTGGTGATCGGCAAGAAGGGCGAAGACATCGAAAACCTCAAGCGTGACCTGGGCAAGCAATTGGGCGTGCCAGTGGCAGTGAACATCGAAGAAGTGCGCAAGCCCGAAATCGATGCGAAATTGATCGCTGACAGCATCACCCAGCAGCTCGAAAAACGCATCATGTTCCGCCGTGCCATGAAGCGCGCCATGCAAAACGCCATGCGTTTGGGCGCCTTGGGCATCAAGATCATGTCGTCCGGTCGTCTGAACGGCATCGAAATTGCCCGTACCGAGTGGTACCGTGAAGGTCGTGTGCCCTTGCACACCCTGCGCGCTGACATTGACTACGGAACTTCCGAAGCCAAGACTACGTACGGCATCATCGGTGTGAAGGTCTGGGTTTACAAGGGTGACACCTTGGGCCGTAACGATCTGCCTGCTGCTGTGGAGCCTCGCGCTGAAGAAGAGCGTCGCCCCCGTGGACCCCGCCGCGATGACCGCGGTGGTGCCCGTCCTGGTGCTGATCGCGCCGCTCCCCGTGGCGCTCGTCGTCCCGTGGGTGGCAATGCAGCCCCTGCCGACGGCAGCGACAAGCCCGCAGAAGCACTGGGTGCCGATGCAAACAAACCAGCCGTTAAGCGCGTTCGCAAAGTCGCCGCGCCAGCTGCAGCAGCTGACGGTAAAGGAGAATAATCATGTTGCAACCCGCTCGCCGGAAATACCGCAAAGAGCAAAAGGGCCGTAACACCGGCATCGCAACCCGCGGAAGCTCGGTTGCGTTCGGTGACTTCGGTCTGAAATGTACTGACCGCGGCCGTCTGACGGCTCGCCAGATTGAAGCTGCACGTCGTGCAATTTCCCGTCACGTGAAGCGTGGCGGCCGTATCTGGATTCGCGTGTTCCCTGACAAGCCAATTTCCCAAAAGCCTGCTGAAGTGCGTATGGGTAACGGTAAAGGTAACCCCGAGTACTACGTGGCTGAAATCCAGCCTGGCAAGATCGTGTTTGAAATCGTCGGTGTGCCTGAAGAGCTGGCACGCGAGGCATTCCGTTTGGCTGCGGCCAAACTGCCTTTGCGTACCACTTTTGTGGCCCGCATGATTGGTCAGTAATTCAGGAGAACTCGAAATGACGAAAGCTGCTGAACTGCGCACCAAAGACGTTGCCGGACTGACTACGGAAGTCAAAGCGCTGCAAAAAGCCCACTTTGGCCTGCGTATGCAAAAAGCCACGCAACAACTCAACAACACAGCCACGATTCGCACTGCGCGTCGTGACATTGCTCGCGCCAAGACCATTCTTGTCGAGAAGCAAATGGCTGACAAATCCGCCAAATAAGGAGCGATAAATGACGGAAGCTAAAAAATCCCTCAAGCGCACCTTGATTGGCAAGGTGGTCAGCGACAAGCGCGCCAAGACAGTCACTGTGCTGATCGAACGTCGCGTGAAGCACGAGCTCTACGGAAAAATCGTGGCAAAAACCAGCAAGTACCACGCCCATGACGAAAAGGGTGAGTACAAGTTGGGTGATGTCATCGAAATCACCGAAAGCAAGCCTATCTCCAAAACCAAGAACTGGGTTGCGACCCGCTTGGTGGAAAAGGCTGCTGCAGTCTAAGCCTATCGGCTTTGTCCGCTGCAAGTGACTTCAAAACGGCCCACAATGTGGGCCGTTTTCATTGGTGTGTGCACATTGTGTTGTGCCGCACTTCCCAACCCTAGGAGCACACATGATTCAAGTCGGCGACACCCTTCCATCGACCACCCTGATGGAGTATTCGGATGTGGAGGGCGAAGGCTGCAGCATCGGCCCGAACCCGGTGGATGTGGCCAAAGCTACCGCGGGCAAGACGATTGCCTTGTTCGCATTGCCCGGTGCTTTCACGCCCACATGTTCTGCCAAGCACGTGCCTGGTTATATCGAGCAGGCCACCGCTTTTCAGGCCGCCGGTGTGGATGAAATCTGGTGCGTCAGCGTGAACGATGCGTTTGTGATGGGGGCGTGGGCACGCGACCAAAAGACCGCTGGCAAGGTGCGCATGCTGGCCGACGGCAGTGCTGCATTTGCCCAGGCTACGGGGCTGACGCTGGACTTGAGCAGCAAAGGAATGGGGCTGCGCAGCAACCGCTACTCCATGCTGGTGAAGGACGGCAAGGTGGTGGCCTTGAACGTGGAAGGTCCCGGCAAGTTTGAAGTGAGTGATGCCAACACTTTGTTGGCTCAGGCCAAGATCTAAATAAGATCTTGGGCGCCTGCCTCAAAGTTCTGCTTTGAGGTAGTGCGCACCGGCGATGGGGTTGTAGTAATACGGGGGAACCTCTTCAAACCCCAGTTCTTCGTAGAGTGCCCGGGCGGCTTCCATGTCGTCCAGGGTATCCAACAGCACGCAGTCATACCCGCTTTGGCGGCCGGCATCCAGAATGCCCTCTGCCAACATGCGGCCCAAACCCAGTCCGCGGTGCGTCGGGCGCACGTAAAGACGTTTCATTTCAGCGGCGTTGGGGTAGTCGGCAGCGTCCAGTGGCCGCAGGGCACAACAGCCTGCAAATACGCCATCTACACAGGCAAGCAGCAAAGCACCACGTGGGGCTGCGTACTCGCCAGGTAGTTCACGCAATTCCTGCGCGAAGTTCTGAAAACACAAATCTACGCCCAGTTGTTCGGCGTACTCTTGAAACAGTATTCTGGCGGCCTCCAGCGCGTCGGATGTCGCTGGGGTGTGCAGCGAGATCTGCACAGTGGGGGGGATGGTAGATTCCATTCAGGCCGCCCAAGCCAGCATGCCGGCGACTGCTGCCGCGCACAACACCAAAACCAACAGCGCCAGTCCGCGGGTGACTCCATCGTCACGTGCGTTGGGCACACCTGTCGGGGTTTGCTTGTCTCCCAGCACCATGGGGGCCACCAGGTTCTGCCCCTTCTTGACGCGGTAAAACACGATGGCCGCAATATGCAGAACCAGCAATACCAACAACAGGATCTTGCCAACTTCCGTGTGGTAATCGCTGGCACGGCTGACCCACTCGCCACTCGCAAACTTGGACAAGGGGCCCGCGGTGGCAATTTCATCGTCACTGAACAGTCCACTGGCTACCTGCAACAGGGCGACGCCCAGCAGCCCCAAGACCGACAGAAAACCCAACGGGTTGTGCCCCACACCGTGTTCGGGAGCGCCTTGTCCTCTCAGGTACCGCACGATCGTGCGGGGGCTGTAGAAGAAATTGGCAAAGCGGGACCAGTGGCCCCCGACGAAGCCCCAGACCAGCCGGAACAGCAGCAGGGTCATCACGCAGTAGCCCAGGCGGAAGTGCCAGTCCATCCAGCTACCGCCCACCTGCCCCGTCACTACCAAGCCGATCACGGCGGCGGCCAGCAGCCAATGGAACAGGCGGGTGGGCAAATCCCACACACGGGTTGTTTGCATTGTCACTCCTTCATTGCCTTCATCAGGCAGGGTGCCCGCATAGGGCCGAACGCGCAATGTATCACTGCCATAGCGGCAAATGGCTGTATGGTGTTTACCCTCGCATGGCGATTCGGGCAGAACTATTGTTATGGGCCTGCGGTCTACCCACAGTCAGTACCCTCAACCACCGAAGGATGTTCGATGAAAAAGCTAGCTACCCTGATTCTGGCCAGCGCGGCTGCCACTTTGTCCGTGCCTGCCATGGCGCAGTTTGCCAAAGCGGAAGATGCCATCAAGTACCGCCAAAACGCCTTGTTTGTCATGCAGCAAAATTTTGCACGGGTTGCCGCCATGGCGGCTGGCCGGGCGCCATTGGATACCAAAGTGGCAGCAGAAAGTGCGGAAGTGGCTGCATTTGTTAGCAAGTTGCCCTGGGCAGCCTTTGGGGAGGGCATGGACAAGGGCGCTGCCACCAAGGCGAAGGCCGAAATCTGGAGCGACAAGGCCAAGTTCAATGACTATGCCGAGAAAATGCAGGCCGAAATGAACAAGCTGAACGCGGCTGCCAAGACCGGCAACCTGGACAGCATCAAGGCTGCGGTGAATGCCACCAGCGGCAGCTGCAAGACCTGCCACGACGCCTTCCGTTCGTAAAAGACGCCAAATCCCTGCTCAGGACTCTTTGAGCAGGGATTCGATCAACTGGTGTAGTTCGGGCATATTGGGGGCGCCCACATACCGCTTCACAATCTCTCCGCGCTTGTTCACCAGGTAGCTGGTAGGGGTGATGCCCACTTCACCCCAGGCCTTGGCCACGGCGCCGGTGTTGTCAATGGCCACATCAAACGGCAGCTTGCGCGTCTGAACAAAATTCACGACATAACTGGGGGGGTCGTATGCCATGGCCACGGCCACCGTGCCGTAGCCCTGGGATTTGTACTTTTCGAAGGTGGATACCAGTTCCGGCATCTCGGCCACGCAGGTGACGCAGCTGGTAGCCCAGAAATTTACCAAGGTGACTTGGCCCTGCAAGGCGGTCGAGGATTTCTGGGAGCCATCCAGCAGCACAAAGGTCGATGCCGGGGCGGCCTTGCTGGCGGTGAGCCAGAGGCTCCCCGCGACCAAGGCCACAGCGGCTACGATGCTGGCAGCGACAATTTGTTTTTTCATGAATAGGTACTTCCCATGGACCGTCGACAGTTTAATTCCTTCTCCCTGACCACCGCAGCCTTGTGGACTGCCGCGAGCCTGCACCCCGCCTACGCGCTGACCCTGGACGATTTGACCAAGGCCGACGCGACCAAAGGCCTGAAAACGGCGCTCGAAAAAGGGGCGCTGGCGGCTGTGGGCATTCTGGGCGTGCAGGATGGATTCCTGGGCAACGAAAAAGTTCGCATTCCTTTGCCTGGCTACCTCGAAGACGCAGCCAAGCTCTTGCGCACCTTTGGCCAGGGCGCCCGGGTGGATGAACTGGTCACCTCCATGAACCGGGGCGCTGAAGCGGCCGTTCCCATGGCCAAGGACTTGTTGCTTAAAGCAGTGCAGGGCATGTCGGTCAACGATGCGAAGGGGATTCTGGGAGGCGGAGACACTGCGGTGACCCAGTTTTTTGCCGACAAAACCCGCAGCCCGCTGGGCGTGAAGTTCTTGCCCATCGTGACCAAGGCGACGGAAAAGGTGGGCTTGGCCGACAAGTACAACCAGCTGGCGGGCAAGGCGTCCGAAATCGGGCTGATGAAAAAAGAGGATGCAAATATCCAGCAGTACGTGACGGGCAAGGCCCTGGACGGCCTGTTCTTCATGATCTCGGAAGAAGAAAAGAAAATTCGTCAGAACCCCGTGGCGTATGGCAGCTCCATCCTGACCAAAGTGTTTGGCGCGCTGAAGTGAGTGCCCTGGCTCCTGTGCTCCGCTGGCTGCTGCCCGCGGCCTTGGTCTTGGGGGCCTGCAGCCCAGCACTCAATTGGCGCCAGGCCCCACTGGGCGCGCTGAGTTTCTCCCTGCCGTGCAAACCAGACAAAGCCCAGCGCGCGGTGTCCTTGGCGGGGCGGAATGTAACGCTGGAGATGCAGGGGTGCGAGGCCCGAGGCGCCTTGTTCGCCATCAGCCGTGCCCAGGTGGGTGATGCCACCGCCATCCCTGCGGTGGTCCAAGCCTGGCGCGCGTCGGCACTGGCGGCCTTGCGCACGGACGAGGGCGTGGCCACGGTACTGGCCGCACCCCGCTACGGCAGGGTACCCGGCCTGGCCAGCGCAGTATGGCTGGGCGTCGCAGGCCAGCGCCCCCAAGGCGGCGTGGTGCAAGCCCAATTGGCGTGGCTGGTGCTGGGCGGCGACGTTTACCACCTGGCGGTCTATGCCGCCCCCCTGGGGCCCGACATGACCGAGCCCTTCTTTACCGACATCACCCTGCCATGAGCACACTGAACAGCCGCAAAGCGGTGCTGGTCTTCAGCGCATTCGCGCTGGCCTATTTCTTGTCGGCGTTGATCCGCGCCATCACGGCCACACTGGCGCCCACGCTGGTGCAGGAGTTCAACCTGCAGTCGCGCGATCTGGGCTTGCTGGCCGGGGGCTACTTTTTGGGCTTTGCTGCCACGCAACTGCCGCTGGGGCGCTGGCTGGACCGCTTGGGGCCCAAGCGGGTGGAGATCGGCTTTTTGTCGGTGGCGGTGCTGGGCTGTCTGGCATTCGCCTTGGCGCAGAGCTTTTGGGGCCTGCTGGCGGCGCGCGTGCTGTGTGGTGCTGGGGTGAGCGCCTGCCTGATGGCGCCGTTGACGGGCTACCGCCGCTGGTATGCGCCCGAGCAGCAAATGCGCGCCAACTCCTGGATGTTGATGGTGGGGGCCTTGGGCATGGTGGCCTCCACGCTGCCGGTGCAGTGGCTCATGCCACTGATGGGCTGGCGCGGCATCTTCGTGCTGCTGGGCGTGTTGGTGGTGGTGTCCATGTTGGCCATCGCCTGGCAGTCGCCCCCTTGGCAGACCCCGGCAACTGCCGTGGCTGCCCAGGAGGGCGTATTGGCCAGCTACCGCGAGGTCTGGCGCCACCCCTATTTCCGCAAGCTGGCGCCGCTGGGGTTCTTCAACTACGGCGGCATGGTGGCCATGCAGACCCTGTGGGCCGGGCCGTGGTTGGTCAAGGTGGCTGGCTACAGCGCCCTGCAGGCCGCCACCGGCCTGTTCTGGCTCAATGTGTCCATGCTGGTGGCGTACTGGCTGTGGGGATGGGCCAACCCCTGGCTGGCGCGTCAAGGGCACAGCGCTGACAAACTGATCACCTGGGGCATGCCACTAAACTTTGTTTCGTTTGCTATTCTTTTGATAGCTGGTAGCGCAATATCTACCTGGGCTGCAGTGCTTTTTTTATTGATTTGTGTGAGTTGCACCGTGGCCGCGTTGGCGCAGCCCGCGGTCGGCATGGCGTTTCCCGCGGCGCTGGCGGGGCGGGCACTGTCGGCGTACAACCTGGTGATCTTCAGCGGGGTGTTTGCCGTGCAATGGGGCATCGGCCTCTTGCTGGACGGCTTCAAGGCCTTCGGCTTCGCCGAAGTGGCCGCCTACCAGGCGGCCTTTGGCGTGTACGGACTGGCGTGCGTGGGGGCCTATGTGTATTTCTTGCGGGCAAAGGCGCCATAATCAAAGTCCACTCCGCAGCACACTCCATGAACACCGGCATTCTGATCGTCGCCCATGCACCGCTGGCCAGTGCGCTGCGCACGGCCGCCTTGCATGTGTACCCCGAGGCGGCGGCCGGCGTGCTGGCCCTGGATGTGGCAGCGCAAGACAGTCCCGAACTCAGCCGGGCCGCGGCCCAGGCGCTGCTGGCCCAATTGGGCACGCCGCAGGCGCTGGTGTTGACCGATGTGTTCGGTGCCACGCCCTGCAATGTGGCGCAAAAAGTGGTGGATGGCCTCAACAGCAAACTGGTGGCGGGCGTGAACCTGCCCATGCTGCTGCGCACGGTGAACTACCGCCATGAAGCGCTGGACGTCTTGGTCACGCGGGCGCTGGCGGGTGGCGCCCAGTGCATCATGCAAGTGGCCGTGACCGCTCCTCAAAACCAACATCGCAAACCCCATGATCAGCACCAACACGACCATAGTCAATAAACTGGGCCTGCACGCCCGCGCCTCCGCCAAGCTCACCAAGCTGGCGGGCAGCTTTCCGTGCGAAGTGTGGATGGCCCGTGGCGACCGCCGCGTGAACGCGAAAAGCATCATGGGCGTCATGATGCTGGCCGCGGGCATTGGCACCGAAGTCACGCTGGAAACCAGCGGAGAACGCGAGCAAGACGCGATGGATGCGCTGCTCGCGTTGATTGCGGACAAATTCGGCGAAGGCGAGTAAGTTGTTGGCCCCCACGCTCCACCGCTGCGCGGGTCGCTGCCCCCCATGGGGGCCAATTTCCTTTGGGGCAGCCCGGCGGGAAATGGCCGCGTTTTGCAAAGGATCTGATGTGTTGCAGGCGGTCCAGGCATGACTTTTTCCATCCACGGTCTGGCCGTTTCGCGCGGCATTGCCATTGGGCGTGCGGTGCTGGTGGCATCCAGCCGGGTGGATGTGGCGCATTACTTTATCAAGCCCGACCAGGTGCAGGCCGAGATTGAACGTGTGCGCGCCGGGCGCACCGCGGTGGTGGACGAGATTCACCGCCTGCAGGAGAGCATCACCCGCATGGGGCCCAGGGAGGCACCACAGGAGCTGTCAGCCCTGCTGGACGTGCACCTGATGCTGCTGCAGGACGAGGAACTGGTGGCCGGCGTCAAGCACTGGATCACCGACCGGCTCTACAACGCCGAGTGGGCGCTGACCACGCAGTTGGAAATCATTGCCCGCCATTTCGACGAAATGGAAGACGCCTACCTGCGCGAGCGCAAGGCCGACATGGAGCAGATCTGCGAACGTGTGCTGCGTGCCATGAAGGGAACGCAGTCTCCCATCGTGCAGCCGGTGCAGCGCGGGACCCGCAAGCCCTCGCAACAGGATCTGCTGCTGGACGACACGGTGGACGTGCCGCTGGTGCTGATCGCGCACGACCTGTCGCCGGCCGACATGCTGCAGTTCAAGCAAAGCGTGTTTGCCGGCTTCATCACCGACGTGGGTGGCAAGACTTCGCACACCGCCATCGTTGCGCGCAGCATGGACATTCCGGCGGTGGTGGGCGCACGCACGTGCAGCCAGCTGGTGCGCCAGGACGACTGGGTCATCATCGACGGCGATGTCGGCGTCGTCATCATCGACCCCTCGCCCATCATCCTGGCCGAGTACGGCTTCAAGCAGCGCCAGGGGGAGCTGGAGCGTGGTCGCCTGCAGCGCCTGCTGCACACGCCCGCCGTCACCATGGACGAGCAAAAGGTGCAGCTGCTGGCCAACATCGAAATGCCCGAGGATGCCCAGGTGGCGCTGAAAGCTGGCGCACTGGGCGTGGGCCTGTTCCGCAGCGAGTTTTTGTTCATGGGCCGCCAGGGCCGCCTGCCGGACGAGGAGGAGCAGTACCAGGCCTACAAAAAAGCCGTGGAGGGCATGCAGGGCCTGCCAGTCACCATCCGCACCGTGGATGTGGGGGCCGACAAGCCGCTGGACGCCTCCGTGCGCGACGACGCCCATTTGAACCCTGCGCTGGGTCTGCGCGCCATTCGCTGGAGCCTGGCCGATCCGGGCATGTTCCTGACCCAGCTGCGCGCCATTCTGCGTGCCGCCGCGCATGGCAAGGTGCGCATGCTGATTCCCATGCTGGCCCACGCCAGCGAAATCAAGCAGACCATCGCCCATATCGAGAAGGCGCGTGCCCAGCTGGACCGGCGGGGTGTCGCCTACGGGCCCATCCAGCTCGGCGCGATGATCGAGATTCCGGCCGCCGCCTTGAGCTTGCGCCTGTTTCTCAAGTACTTCGACTTCCTCTCCATCGGCACCAACGACCTGATCCAGTACACGCTGGCGATCGACCGGGCTGACGAGTCCGTGGCGCATCTGTACGACCCTTTGCACCCCGCGGTGCTGCGTCTGGTGGCCAACACCATTGCCGAGGGCCGGGCCCAGGGCAAGGACGTGAGTGTCTGCGGCGAGATGGCCGGAGATGTGAGCATGACGCGCCTGTTGCTGGGCCTGGGCCTGCGCAGCTTCTCCATGCACCCGGCGCAGATTCTGGCGGTCAAGCAGGAGATCTTGCGCGCCGACGCGGGCAAGCTGGAGGCCTGGGCGCACAGCGTGTGCGACGCGGAGGAGCCCGGTGAAGAGCTCAACAGCCGCCCTATGCCGCTATAAAAACAGGAGCTATTGGCGCAGTATCTACGGGGGCTAGAGGTCGTTTTGGCTTGTAAATGGGGCGGCTTTTACTTCCCCGCCCGCGCCCCCAGCACGGCCGCACCAATGATCAAGGCCGCGGCCAGCACCACCGAGGCGCTGGGCCACTCCCCGCGCAGCCACAGCAGCGCCAGCGTGGACAGCAGGGGGGTGAGAAAAGACAACACGCCAATCTGTCGCGCATCGCCCCGTTTGAGCGCTGCATCCCACAGGTAAAACGCGCCGCCCAGCGGGCCCAGGCCCATGGCGGCCAGCAGGGCCCAGTCGCGGGGACTCAGGTCCACGGGACTTTCCAGCAGCGCATGGCACAGCAAGGACAGCAGGCCAGAGACCACACCGAACAGACCAATGGCCGCGCTCGGGAAGGCTGGCACGCGCTGGGTGAGCAGCGAATAGCTGGCCCAGATAAATGCCGAGCCCAGTGCTGGGAGGTAGCCCCATGCAAAGCCACCCTGCAAGTCACGCCCGCCCACAATGGCGAGTGCCGCACCCGCGAAGCCCAGCAGCGCGGCCGCCACGTGCAGGCGGTGCAGCTGCACGCCAGGCAAGAACAACGGCGCCATGAGCACAATGCCCAGTGGCCACAGGTAGTTCACCAGATTCGCCTGCACGGGGGGCGCATGGCGCAGTGCAATGAAGAGCAAAAAGTGAAAACCAAAGAGCCCGTACACACCCAGCGCCAGCGTGGAGGAGGGCACCCGCCACTGCTGTACCCGGCCTTTGGAAAGCACCAGCCCGATGAGGCTGCCAAAGAGCAAGGCACAACCGGTCAACAGGAACGGTGGCACATGGCCCAACGAGACCCCAAGCGGAGCAAGTGAGCCCCAGAGGGCAATGGCAGCGAGGGCGAGAAGAGAGGCTTGCATGGCAGTGAGCTTAGCCGCAGGTGCTACGGTCAAACCACGGTCTGCGATCGCAGAACCACGGTATTGGAGGCCATCAGTGCCGCGTGTGATGGCGCAGCGCTGCAGTCAATGCGGAAGCCGATTGGTAACCACAGCGCCCGGCGATGTCTGCCATGGCCTGGCCCTGGGCGCGCAGCTGGCGGGCGCGCTGCAGCCGCAGGTCGCGCAGCCACTGCATGGGGCGCATGCCGGTTTCCTGTTGGCAGCGCACGGCAAATTGTGTGGGACTTAAAAACACCTGCTGCGCCAGGTCGGCGACGGTCAGCGGCGTGTGCAGCTGGCGTTCGCACCACTGGGTCAGGCTTGTCCAGTCAATGCGGCGCTGGCTGCGGGTGGGCCGTGTCTGCGACGTGCGCCAGCAGTCCAGCAACAGCAGCGGGCCGTAGTGCTGGGCCAGGCTGTCCTGCCGCGTGAGGGCCAGTTGCAGGTAGTGCGCCAGGGCCTGCGCTGCGGCGGGCAGTGCAGGCGCACCCGCGATGTGGGCCCAGCCACTGTGGGTGGTGTCCAGCACCAGGCAGCGCGCGCTGGCCGGCGCTTCGAAGTCGTGCAATGCGCCGGGGGCAATTACGCAGCCGCCACCCGCCGCAATGCGCTGAGCGCGACCGTCGACTTCCAGCTCCAGCGTGCCCTCCAGCCCCAGCAGTACCTGGAAATGGTCGTGCGCATGGCTGCCCGGTGAGGGGCCGTACCGGCGTAGCGACAAAGAGTCATGGGCGGCGTGCATGGGGTGGGTGGCTTCCTCAGGCCAGGCGCTGGTCGGTGGAGGGGCGCTTCCAGAGGTTGATGCCACCGTCCACCGCGTGGCCGTCAATCGCAGCCAGTTCTTCGGCACTGAAGCTCAAATTGCCCATGGCGCCCACCAGGTCCACGATCTGCTCGGGCTTGCTCGCGCCAATCAGGGCGGAGGTGACGCGTGCATCGCGCAAGACCCAGGCCGTGGCCATCTGGGCCAGGCTCTGGCCGCGGGCGTGTGCAATTTCGTTGAGCGCGCGCACGTGCTTGAGGTTCTGCTCGCTCAGGTGGTCCTGCTTGAAGGAGCCGCCGCCGGGGCGGTTGATGCGGGCGTCGGCCGGCACGCCGTTCAGGTACTTGTTGGTCAGCAGGCCCTGGGCCAGCGCGCTGAAGGCGATGCAGCCCATGCCGGTTTCATCCAGCGCGTCCAGCAGGTCTTCCTCGATCCAGCGGTTCATCAGGCTGTAGGAGGGCTGGTGGATCAGCATGGGCACGCCCATGCTTTTGAGGATGGCGGCTGCCTCGCGCGTCTTGGTGCCCGAGTAGCTGCTGATGCCGGCATACAAGGCCTTGCCCTGCTGCACGGCCGTGGCCAGTGCGCCCATGGTTTCTTCCAGTGGGGTGTCGGGGTCAAAGCGGTGGCTGTAGAAGATGTCCACGTACTCCAGTCCCATGCGCTTCAAGCTCTGGTCCAGGCTGGCCAGCACGTATTTGCGCGAGCCACCGCCCTGGCCGTAGGGGCCGGGCCACATGTCGTAGCCGGCCTTGCTGGAGATGATCAGCTCATCGCGGTAGGGCTTGAAGTCGCGGCGCAGGTGCTCGCCGAAATTGGTTTCCGCGCTGCCGTAGGGGGGGCCGTAGTTGTTGGCCAGGTCGAAGTGGGTGATGCCCAGATCAAAGGCGGTGCGCAGCATGTCGCGCTGGGTCTGGAAGGGCGTGGCGTCGCCGAAGTTGTGCCAGAGGCCGAGCGAGACGGCGGGCAATTTGAGGCCGCTTTTGCCGCAGGTGCGGTAGGGGACTTGGCCGTTGTAACGGTGAGCGTGGGCGTGGTAGTTCATGGGGGTAGATACTATCTGCCCAGCCATAGCCCTATGGCGTCCTAAGTTACACCACCACAACATTTTCCTCCGTGCCTGATACTCCCGAAAAAATTCAAGAACCCCGCCGCTGGAGCGGCGATGGCTGGATCGCCCAGGTCATCAAAAATGACGATGACGACGGCTGGGCCGTGGCCATGACCGCTGAGGGGGCCGCCGAGCCTGCCTTGGTGGGCCCGTGGACCATGGGGCGTGACAAAAAGAACCCCAAACCGCTGGACCAGAGCGCCTTTTTGACCCTGGTGAAAACCGCCCGTGAGTTTGTGCGCCGCAGTGAGCAGCAGCTGCATGCCACGCTGCACCAGAGCATTGCCGTCGCGGTGGGCGCGGGCCGCATCACGGTTTACCTGGACATCGAGCCCGATGAGGACAACCCCAGTGCCACGCTGAGTGCGAAAGACGAGGGGGATGACCTGTTGGCCACGGTGCGCGTGTCGCCCAGTTTCAAGCTCACCCGCAGCAGTGCGGTGGCCTGGGCAGAGAGTGGGTACGCCAAGCCGAAATAAGGGCCAAACAGGGCGCTAGCCCCCGTGTATTGTGCGTGGATAGCTACCAAATTGGTAGCTATCCGAGTCGGCTCACACAGTGCCCTGTGAGCAAGCCACATGGTTTGCGACAACTGGGCCGATTTTGAGTATTTATATCACCAGTTAATGCGACAACATTCATAAGTTACCGAGACTGTTTATGGCAATTGCTCTGTAGCTATGGATTGCGTCTGCAAACTGCTTCGCGACCCCTGCAGCGACGCTGCCCAAATTTGTTGAGAGTCCGTGCCAGCCGAAATATTAGACATCGAATTTTTCCGCTCCATCCAACAATTCGGTTGCCTCCGTGTGTCGGTGCGGATAAACCGGCTACTCAACCTGGAGGTGGCAAGACCTCGTACCGCAAAACCGCCAAGGCATCAAAATTCTGGTCGCGGTGCCAAGGCTTGTGGGACAGCAGCTTAGCGGACACAGTAAATTGAAGGCCAACATGCTTTTCTTCCAGCACCACGCTGAAAATTGAACCAGTGCCTGTCTGGCCATTCGAGATGTTGTTCACAGACCATGAAATGTCGTATTCATTCGGTGCGAAAGTTGAGTCAACTTCAACTTCAAATCTGATCATTTCGCCACACTTCAGTGGTTCTTTTCCATAGAAATCTGGCCTATGGTCACTCGGATAGTGAACATTGCCCTGAGAATCCGATATTCGCGTGAATATCGGCGCCGGAAATTTGTCGGCCATGGTCATCCCTGTATAGTGATTCTGGATAGCAGAGATCAGGTCGTTGCAGTAGCAAAGTGCTCTCTCCGCTTCGTGGAGTGTCAACGTGACTCCGTTAGCATGCGCGAGTTTATTTCGAATGGGCACTAGCAGAGTTAGGACATTCTTTATCTGTGTGCCTCCCAAAGGAAAGTCCGCGTGAAGCGCTGACTTGAACCACTTATCGTAAACGTCGACTTTAGCCAACACGCTGGCGAGGTCGTCCAACAGCAGCGTATCTACCGGACGCGGCGGCGCCGTGCGAGCACTAGCGGACCGTGAAGCGGCGTTGCGTTGAGCATTCGCCGAGAAAATTGGAGTGTTAGAAGGCGATAGTGCCGTGAGGTAGCTTGCTCCAAACGCCCTGCTTAGTTGATCGTGGATTAGGTAGCGCAACCAGAGTTCGCACGATTCGATCCTCTGACGGCACGAAGAAGCAACTTGATCAGCAGACAGTAGGTATAGCGCCATCTCAAATCCATAATATCTTGAGCAGCCCAGTGTAGTGGCCATTAAGCTGGGCATCAGCGTGCTGTGGCGGATGCCGGTACAGGCCGATCACGCCGGCGGCCTTGGCTTCAAAGTCCGCCAACGAGTTCTGGCCTCAGAAAAGGCCCGATGGGGTCGGCATGAAAACCAATTTCAACACTTAACGCTAACAGAGCCTTTACCTTAGATTGAGCGAGTGCCAGGAGCTGCAACTGCGGCCGCGATGCGTGCAGTTTCCTGCTCGGCCTGGATACGTGCGGCTGCGAGAACCTCCGGCGCGATCTCGTGCAGGTTTGCCGGACGTGCGAGCACCGGAGCCCATCGACTCTCAATACCCGCCAACGAAATTTCATCCGTCATCCCCTTGTGAAGGTTGAATTGGATCAGGGGCAGCAGTTCGCGAGCAAGCGGCTTCTCCTCGTCGAGACGGCGATGGACCCAAAGCAGCACATCTACGAGTTCGAGCCCCACGCTGTCGTCGCCTGAGCGGAACTCGATTGGCGTGGAGGGCATTGAATCAAAGTTGAAAGTAGGCATTTCGCCCATGCTGGGGAATTCGACACCGGCTGCAGCTGCGAAGAACTCGGCGAGCGTCTGCTGCGCCTTATTGAACTCCGTCTGTTGGTCGACCACAATGCGGGAGGCTTCGAGCTTGCTTGCTGCGAGTCGATTAGCGATGCCCTTCATAACGAACTGGAAACCGATGATGTTGGGGCTGATCTGATGCGCGACCGACTTCTTTTCTTTCTTGGGCAGGTGCGAGTTAGATGCGTTGTAGCCGATCGCATCTGGATTCTTAACCGCCCACGTCAACGCGTCGGAGATGCGTTCACGAGCCTGCGAATTCTCGATTTCATTCAGCCGAGACAGAAGCTCGTTACATACGGCTACGAACTGCTCTTCAGCTTTGGCATCGTTGCCCTCAATGCGGGCTTCCCAAGCCGCCTTGGCCAATTCTTCATCGAAAATGGTGGCCAGTGTCAGGAGTAGTCCGTAACGCATCGGGCTCCAGTAATTACTCCATCGAACCGCCTGATTCATGCCTGAATCGAATACTTGGTCGAAGAAGCACATGACGGCGTGATCCGCTTTCCGGACCATGTAGAAATCGAACCGGAGGCCTAGCTTTCTTTGAAGGTTCAGCACTGCTGGTGCAATGTGTAAAAGCTTCTCGTTGCCAAGATCCTTCGCGTGGATGCGCGTGACGCCAAGCTTGCGCCGCATTTCCTCCACTTTCGGCAGTGCGACAATGTCCAGATCGACATTGCTGCTCAAGACACCGTAATAGAGCGTCCGTTGATTGGGGTCAAACAGGTTGAGCCCTGTATTACCACCTTCATCCACATAAAAGAACATCGCGCCTCCTGCCCCCTGACAATCCTGATTAGGACAGATGGGAGTTGGGCCATGAAATGCAAGTTCCGCGCACAAGAAATTGGCGCCTGCCAAGTTCTCTGAATTTAGCCAGAAACTCGATGCAAGGTGCCAAACCCCAACATTGGCACTCGGCCTGCTTGGGTAGCTGTCCTAAACATGTAGACCGACCACCGGTCTGCAATGAAACGACCCTGTCAGAATGGCCTCATTGATTCGTCGACGGAGCGAATGCGAAAACAGCCGTCGCAGAGCCGAAGCGTCCCTGGCCCAGCCGACGGCATACTTATCAAGACGTAATCGCGGACCGATTCATCCGCACAGACACTGCACACATCCGAACTTCCCGCAGCCTGAATGGCCGCTTCCGTTATTGCAGCCTGCTTGGGATTCCATTCGCGCAACGAAGCAAACCACTCAGACGTGTGTGGCCGAAGGAGGTGGAGAGGCGCAGGCTGGATCAGTCCCCTGCGCTCAAGCCAAGCAGTTGCCGCCTTGATGCGTCGAGCATGAAACTGGGTCAAGTTGTCGTACAGCGCTACCTTCAGAGCGAAGTATTGGCGAGGGTATAGCGTGTTCACGGTCACGTAGCCCGCGTGGTTCAAGATGAAACGGTTTTGGCACAATTTCTCGTCCTCCAGCAACTCTTCACAGTACCTCTGCTTGAGTTTTTCCGAGTCATCGTGCCCCTCCATCAAGGCGACGTGGTACTGCCAGGAATTTCTTTCGAATTCATCTTGCCAAAGCTCTAGATACCGCGAAGATCGCAGGGCTTGTACAAGGTGCTCATCCCCCTCCGGATGCTCAATCAGGTAGGCATCGATGTCGTTGAGCGACTCAACCTCGGAGGACAACTTGCGGGCCTCCCGAAGCAAGGCGTTGGTTGAGTCGCGCATCGCCTGAACGTTGTCAATATCCTCACGCCGGTCGGCCTCTTCTTCTAAGCTGAGATTCCTAAGCACATTTGGCACCTCTACAAGCGCCGCGCTCACTAGTAGTTCTCCCGGGTGACAGAAGTCGGCATCCGATACCAAATTCACGCCTACATCTCGATAGGCCTGCGCTACCAAGCGCGAGCAGAACTGTCTCCGTCCGGCCACAAAACCGGCCAACACGCTCTTGGTGGCACCGACCATTGTGTATCGAGTACCTACGGCGGCTCTGGCGAAGGAGATGACTGAACGCAATTGGTCAGTCGTCAATGGCCTCACCGACCGAAGCACATGACCGGCGCAGCCTGGCTCAAGAATGATCCGCGCAAGGTTGCGTGCATGGACACCGTCGCCAGTGGAGTCGATCACGCTCGAGTTGCCCACACAAATCATGGCGTGAGATATATCTGCGCCTGTAATTTTTCGGATTGTTTGGCTCATGGGCTCGGGCGTGGTCGTAAGGACAATATCGCCAGGTTGGATGAGTTCGGCGACGAACACCCTGGGCCGAAGTTCCGATTCGTTCATTTGATATCCTTGACTAAGCATCGATTCGGTACAGGTACTGAACGATGGAATTTCCTCAGCCTATATGGGCCTCCGGTGCGGCGGACAGTGACCAGTCTACGGTGCTGGCGATCATTGTTCGGGCTCGTTCGCAGCCGCATTCAACATTCCTTGTAGCTCTGTGACATTGAAAGGAGGCTCTCTGCGATGCGCCATGTGGTGGCAGTTTGGGCACAACGGAACAAGATGCTTTATAGGATCAAGTTGGTATTCCGTACCCAGGGTAGAAATTGGAACCGTGTGATGAACATGGATCTGTTGCTTGCCCAAAATACCAAACGCTTTCTCGAAGTTGAAGCCGCAAGCTTTGCAGTTGTAGCCGTGATGTTTTAAACACTCAAGGCGAGCTTTCTCATTTCTTTCATAGCGATTGACAGAAACTCTCTTTGATGCGCCCTCTTTATATGAGCCTTCGGGAAGTGCTTCGTCTGGATAGACGTCCGGAGAATTAATCGTTCCGGAGAGTTGCCACTGTCCTCTACCAGATACGTCTGGCCCCGCGACGATGCCTTCTCCCACAAGCTCCTGTTTTGCCCAACGGATTTCCACCTTGTACTGAAGCTGCGATGTCAACTTGACTGCCTTATCTGCTTCGGAGAGGCCAAAGCGCTCAGCAATGAGCTTGTGCACTGTGGGTGCAGGTAGTTGGCCATGCTGCTGCAGCATCTCCACAATTGCCGCCTTTACAGATGCTCGTTTTGGAAGTGGCATATGAGGTCTAACACTCGAGTTAAGTCACACCGACATCGTCGGCTTGATGACTAGTTGGGCGGATGGGGGCGGCCTAACAAGAGGAGTGCGCCGCTTCAACTCTGCTGGCGAAACAGGCGGCGCAGTCTGCCTCGCTGCCGCGAGGATAGCCCAACAGGAACGCGCAGAGGTTGATACTAAAAGGCGGATCCACTCTTCATTCGCATTGAACGTCCTCACTGGGGAAACGTTTCACCTTGTTGCTCTGTCGGAAAGCAGCGACTCTACGGGAAGTAAAACACTTTAATAGACGCAGCTTCGAGGCTGCGGGAATATCGCGGTTGCTTGAATCAAAGGAGTACGTTCTGTGAGCAATTTACGATTCATCGGTCACACAGGTGAGATTCGAAACCTTCGTCGGCTTCACGCAAAGTCGATGTTTGTTTTCGATGCGAACGCGATTCTGACGATGTTGGGCTGCGTGCGCCGCAATGAAAAAATCTCCCCAGCGTACAACGCCGTATTAATGGAGTCGCGGGCTAGGGTGCACTTGCATTGGCAAGTGCGAGAGAAGTACCTTCCCGTTGATCCTGTTTTGGGGATCATGGAGCTAACAAAGCAAGATCTGGCGTTAGATTACCCAGCGTATCTCAACTACTTCAATTCCTTCTTCAGTACCCTATACCGAGTGACAAACTATGATCCACGCTGGGTCAGCATGACGTATGAGGCAGGTCTTCCTGTAGTAAAAAGAACGCATCATTCTGTTGCCAGAACCATCCACCAGGTACTTCTACTCGCCCCCAAAACTGGAGGACTCAAGCCGCCTCAGATTCTTCAGAATATTGAGCAATTTCTATCCTGGGCTTTGATCCATCATGAGGAACTTGAAGTGATGGGTGGGCCACTGCTGCATTTGGCGGTGTATGCCATTGCCGGGGAACCAAGCGCACATCGCTTTCTTAAGCTGGCTCGGCTCGAAAAAGATGGGGTAGCCAGCGTTTCAAGAAATGTCGCGTGGGACATCATGCATTGGATCAACTTAGACTTAAATTACTACTATGGAAAATATCAGAGCACGGTGGTCTGTACTGCTGATCAGGCCCTGGGCGACTTCCTGTTGATGCGACGAAATATGGGGCCACGCGGTAGTTCAGCCATGATGACTTCGAGCGCATTCGTTGAATCATTTGGAACTCTCAAGCTCCCGAATCTGTCGAAAATTGAGGGCACTAATCTTGGGGCAGAGATAAATCAGTTGCTGCTTGCTTTTTGGCAGCGACTGATAGCAGTCTCCAAGAATGAAAACATATTTTTTGCGCCGCAGAACCTTAGTTAAAGTGATTTTGTACTGCGCTAGATACTGACTGTTTCCACCATCTATTGATTAAAAAGGGAGATATGACAAGTTCCACAACATCGGAAAAAGACATCCACTCAATAAAAGATGAGTTGACATCTACAGGCATGCCTCACAAGGAGAAATCGCCATATTCAGCGTGGACAATAAAAGACATTCTCATCTCCATGCAGGTGAGAGCTGATCGTAAAGACGCCTCAGATCGTGTGAAACATCATCAGGAAAATTATGAAAATAATTGGAACTTGTGCGTAGTGGGTGTGTTAGGTCTTATTCTAGTAATTGGACCAGGTAGAGGTGGCTCTGACATAGATTGGATTGACCAGAATGCATTTGCTTTCTTGGTCGCGGGACTCGTAGCCTGCACTTGGTTCGTTTTAATGTCGTTGGAGCGAGGTTCTCTTCTCTCAACGCTCTCGCGGTTTACGATGGTTCGCGTAACGACCGGTTTTCTGTTTGCCGCAGGGATCGCCTACGCCACATCTGAAGCCAACACTGTATTGAACGCAGTCTTCAGCGTAGACGCATCTAGCATGCCGTTAGCAAGAGCTTTTCTTGTTGCCGCACTTTTCCTAAAACTCTTGTGGCCTGCATTCGTAGTGCTTGGAATCATCGCTGTCATAAGTCTACTGATGGTTTCTGCACACCTCAAATGGTGGGTAAAAGACGAAAGATTCAGTACCGAGTACCGTGAGTTCCCACTACGAACGCTACTGCTTGCGGTTGCTGCAATTGTGGTTGCCGCTGTTTACACCAAAACAATGCGCCAGGCTTTCAACGAAGCTGATTTGCCTGAGAAGGCCTATCGGCTTGCAATGCAACTGGACTTCAACCCTTCAGCTTATTGTTTGCCTACACAAGCTGGTCAGCGGTATTTATTCATTGGATCGAATCAGGACAAGGTGCTGATTGCTCCTATTCCATTGGGGGAGGCGACACTGCAGAGTTTCGCAACGGCAAAGAGTCAAGGCATGCCAGATTTTTCTCTTCCGCCTGTCCACGTTGTGAGTTGCGCGTCGAGTCCAACGTAATCGATCACCTCATCCGGATTCATCGGCTGGTGGAATTGGATCGGCAAGATAGAAACGCGTACAGGAATTTGAACTGGTTCGGAGAGACGCAACCACCTACACTACCATTCGCCACCATTCCATTTGAATTCAGATTTGGGATTGAGTGTGAAACTTGCCTCCTTCAGATCTCCCTTGCCGACTACCAGAAGGCTGCGAGGATCACGGTGTCCGGCCTGCACCTCTTCTGCATCCTTGCGCTTGCGTGCTTTTAGCATTGGCAGGCCGCCAGCATCGCGAATGTCGCCGCCTGATGTGTACCAAGCTAGCCGATTAGCCAGGGCATCGTCCAGGGCATGGTGGCGGCGTAAGCCACTTGCGAATGCAGCTTCAAGTGCGGTCTGGAAAGCCTCAAATTCATACAGGTAATCCGTCGTCAGAAGTAATGGATCACGGGCAAGGTTTTGCGGCCAGTGTGGCTTCAAAAGGGTTTCGATCCAAGGCCAATCCGATTGGGAGGAGTCCGTGGCCAACATCACGGGAACACGTAACCCCCGGATCCAGGCTGTGAGGTACTTCTTCAGTGTGGCCACGGGAATACGCGACGCGTCGCCTTCAAGGTGAGGGATGACTTCTCTTTGAGTGAACTCACTCACGTCTAAGGATTCCCATGTATCGGACGACTCGGCGTAGAACTTGTGCTTGCCGGATTCGTCCACCAAACCGATGGATATGAGCTTGGCATCTGCCGTGAAGCTGGTGAATTTGATGTCAACAAAGAGGCGGTCCATTTATCGAATCCTCCTGACGGGTTCCATGAAGACCTTCCCATGCTCTGTAGCCAGTCATCAGCGCCCGCGCATAGTGTTGAGTTAGTCAATTGAATAATCGGTACGGAGCGCCTTTTTCACATACAGGATGGGTGATGGCCCAACCGGCAATATACAACTTGCTGCAAGTTGACAACTATCGTACGCAAGAATCTTTTGAATTAGGATGTGCATCTTGTATGCGCGACTACTACAGAGAATCTGCATGCCAGTCCGGAAGATCCCAAAGAATTACTTGCTCGTTACTGGCGGTTATTCCAGTCGCAAGAACGATGACATGGGGGCATTCGAGTCACTGCTGGAGAAAGACTATCTGTTGCTCCTGGATTTTGATGACAGTGTGAAAGCGTTTGAAGTCCAACCTGTGCGCATACCGGTTGCAGGTGTTCCCAAGGGCTATGTGCCCGACGTCCTCGTCAAATACTATGCGGATGTCCAAACTGGTGTGATACCCAAACCCTCTTTGGTTGAGGTAAAGCATAGTGATGACCTTGCTCGCAATGCCGAAAAATATGCCCCCAAATTCGCCGCAGCGCGGCAGTACGCGGAGCAACGGGGATGGGAGTTCTTAACCAAGGATCAAAACGACATTCGCACGCCCCGGCTTGCCAATCTCAAATTCCTGCGTGAATACCGCAACGTCACTCCATCGGGCGATGATGTGCAGGCGGTGTTGAGTGCCGTAGGTGAAGAAGGCAGTGAAACCACTTCGGAAGCTCTGCTCGATATCTTGGCTGCAACAGAGGATGAGCGATTGCATTGGCTCCCCATCGTCTGGTCTATGGTGCTGACCTGTCATTTGCGTGTTGATCTAGATGCGCCATTTCAAAACAGTGTCCCGCTCTGGAAAGCTGGAGTGGCCACATGAGGCGGCAAGCCCCCACGCAACTATGGGTCACCAAAGGTAGCACCTTCACCAACGAGGGGCGCGAGTATGTGGTGCTCCGCCTAGCGGATATCAACTTGGTCTTGGCCAAAGACCTTGAGTCTGGCGAGCGTGTTCTTCTAAAAATTGGAGATATGGGGCCACCTAGACGCATTGAGGATGCGAAACCAGTTCCCCAGGAAGAGCAAGAGTTGTTGGACGTGCCCAATGAACTATGGGCTATTGCCCAGGTGCGTCGCGAATGGATAGAGCCGCTGCTTGTCAGTTACCAGCACAACGCCCAGGCTAGAGCGGATCAAATTGCAGCTGCGGCCCAGGTGAGTCGGGCCACGGTGTACCGCTGGGTGGCGGCTTTCCGGCAAACCGGATTGTTGTCTTCCTTGCTTCCCAATACGCGGCGACGTGGTGGAAAGAATGGGAGCAGGATTCTGCCCGAGGTGGAGGCGCTCATTCATGAGACGCTGAAGAATTTTCACGACACAGAGCAACAACAGTCCATCGCGGAGACGGTGACAGAAATCCGCAGGCGCTGCTCCAACGCCGGTTTGCCATTGCCGGCGATGAATACCATTCGCGTGCGCTTGGAACGTACAGACGGACGTGAACGCACCCGCCGCCGTGCTGGTCCGGCTGCGGCGCACGATCAGCACGATCCAATCAAGGGTGTAATTCCAGACGCGGACTGGCCGTTGGCGATAGTTCAGATCGACCACACCCTGTTACCCGTCATCATTGTGGACGACATACACCGCAAGCCCATCAACCGGGCCTGGGTCACGCTGGCCATCGACGTAAACAGTCGAGTGTGCCTAGGCATGTTTTTGACGCTAGATGCACCTTCGGCTATGTCGGCTGGCATGTGCATTGCGAATGCCATCTTGCCTAAGGAAGCGTGGCTGCGGCGACTGGGCATCACGTCCGTCGAATGGCCAGTCTGGGGTGTCATGGGTACGCTTCATATGGACAACGCGCGGGAATTTCTCGGTGACATGCTCAAGGCTGCTTGCAGTGAATACGACATTGACATCCATTTGCGTCCAGTCAAGACGCCCCGCTATGGAGCTCACATTGAACGTTTGATGGGCACGGTCACCCAGGGACTCAAGACCGTCAAAGGTGCCACGTTTTCCGGACCTGCTGAAAAAGGGGAGTACGACGCAGAAGGCAATGCGTGCATGACCTTTGCCGAGATTGAGAAATGGCTGGTTCTCTTCTTTGCTCGGTACCACATCGACAAACACAATGGCATCGGCATGTCACCACTCCAGAAGTGGCGTGAAGGTCTGTTGGGTACTAAAGGCAAACCCGGGCGTGGACTTCCCGCACGTCGATTGGATGAAGAACTCCTGCGCATCAACTTCACGCCCTACATTGAGCGCACCGTACAGGGCTATGGCGTGGTCATTGATGACGTCCACTACTACCATGATGTGTTGCGGCCATGGATCAACGCTCCGCATCCGGAGTTTCCGAAGCACAAACGGAAGTTCCGTTTTCACCGGGACCCGCGTGACATCAGCCAGCTGTACTTTTTCGATGAACTCTCGGGACGCTACGTCCAGATCCCCTACCGGGATACCAGTCTGCCGCCCGTCAGTATCTGGGAGTTGCGCGAAGCGCATCGAAAAGGTGCCGAGCGTGGCATCTCTCCGGAAAACGAAAAAGCCACTTTCGCGATCATCACCGAGCAGCGGGAGTTGGAGGCCGATGCCGCCGCCAAAACAAAATCGGCGCGGCGCGAGCAGCAACGGCGCACCGAACATGAGAAGCAGCGTGGCGACAAGGCGAAAACAATGCCCACCGTTTCACGAGCACCTGAGCTGAGTGCCCCTCCGCCAGCGGTGCGTGGCTATGACCCCGATGAAGTACAAGCGTTGGATGACGACTGATGTCAGATCAAGCGGATTTTCCCCATCTCAATGACGCTGCCAGGGTTTTGATCCATGCATCCGACGCACAGCGCATCCATGCGATCCGCTCCGGTACTTGGCTCGGCTATGCGCGTGCGAAGGAAATCATGGCTCGCATGGAAGACTTGCTGGAGTACCCGCGTATTACGCGTATGCCCAACATGCTGCTGGTGGCACCGTCCTTCAATGGCAAGACCTCAATCCTGGAGCGCTTTTTGGCGCTGCACCCGCCAGACCTGGATCCGGAAGGCGAAACGACCATTTGCCCGGTACTGATGGTGGAAGCACCCCCAAGTCCGGACGTGTCGTCCTTCTATTCGCGCACCCTGGACGCTTTGATGACTCCGTACAAACCAACCGCATCTGTGCAGGAGAAGAATTCCCAGATCAAGCTTCTATTCAAGCAGATGGGGGTCAAGATGCTCGTTGTGGATGAAATCCATCACCTGATTGCGGGCAGCCTGAACAAGCAGCGGGATTTTCGGAACGCGCTCAAGAGCCTGGGCAATGAAACCAAGGTTGTTATCGTGGCCGCTGGCACCGAAGATGCGTACAACGCATTCAACACCGATCCCCAAATGTCCAGTCGCTTTACGCCGGAGGAATTGCCGCTTTGGCGTGCTGATAAACAGTTCGGTGCCTTGCTGGCAACTCTGGAGTTGCGTTCACCGCTCAAGAAGCCATCGAATCTCAAGGATCCCGCCAAGATGCTGGAGATGCATTCCCGCAGCGAGGGCACGCTAGGGGATATGTGCGATCTGTTCAAGGAACTGGCGGTGGACGCGATTCGTAGTCAGGCAGAGGAGATCACGTTGGACAGTATCCGGACGTTGCGCTGGGTGCCGCCGTCCAAGCGGAAGCAATACCGGCGGCTTTGATGACGATGCGGGACTTCACGTCTCCGCTGTGGCCTATTCGGTACAAACCCCTCCCCGATGAATTACTGACTTCCTGGCTGGTGCGCCTGGCCTACGGTCATGGCCTCAAAGTCCAGACTTTTTGCAATCTGATCTTTGGCAATCGGCACCAGGTGTGGAACCGGGATGTAGACCGACTAGCCCCTGAATGGCTGGTGGATGAATTGAGTCAGCGCACGGGAATTCCACTGGCAGTGGCCTACGGCACAACATTGCGATCCTACGAAGGGCGCCTCTTCCCCAAGTTCAAATCATCTGGGGTCTTGCTCTGGTTGCAGACTTTGAAGATGTACCACCGCAAGCGTGAAGGTTATGGTGTGCAGTTTTGTGGAGCATGTTTGGCGGAGGACTCACTGCCGTATTTCAGGAAAGCATGGCGAGTGTCGTTCAATACCATTTGCATCAAACACAACCGGATGCTCCATGACCGATGTCCACAGTGTGGGGTGGCGGTGATGTTCCACCGGATGGAAATGGGGCGCGGCAGCGCCTTTGAGGCTGGTTCCATGGCGACATGCCACGAATGCAGTTGTGATCTGAGGGAGTCGCCGCTTTCACCGATCATTTCCTATGACACTGGAGCCACGGCCTGGCATGCACGGTTGTGCCGTTCCGTAGTGGATGGGGTCGATGCAGGTGATGCTGACGTCAACGTGGGTGTGATGCGTGTCATGCACCAACTGTCAACGCTGCTGACCACGAGATTTCAGAACCGAGGGCTGCGTCAGTACATCTGCAACCAACTGGGGGCGGAGGATATCGCGTTACATCCTGGTCGAATGCCAATAGAAACTCGGCCACTTGTGGAGCGGCACCACATGATGCAGTTGGTGGCCTGGCTCATGGCTGATCTGGAGCCCAGGCTACGAGAGGCCTGGCGAGCCAAGGCTGTCCGCTACAACCGAATGACCAAGGATTTTGACGATGCGCCTCAGTTCTATGCAGAGATCGTTGAGGGGTTTTCCAACTGGCGAGCATGAGTCCTCGTGTATTCAGGTCTGTTGAAGAGTGCCTGCTACAGGGTTTTTTGCTGCCTACATCGCGATCAAATTCAATGATCAATTCTTGCGAAAACGCCTGGTATTTTTCGAGAAGTTAGGTTACAGTGCGCCAGGTGGCGTCAATCTGCTTGGCACTGCCCGAACATATGCTCGAGACAGTGAAGAATGACCCTTTGATCGGTGAGATCGAAGCAATCCAGGACGGCCAAAGCGTTGACTATTGGTCGTTTAAGAACGCGACCAGGCGTAAGGGCGCCCATGCACTGATTCATTACCCTGCAATGATGGTCCCTAGCCTCCAGGGAAAATTACTGGACGCGATTAAAAAGGCATCTCCAACTGTTTCTGAAGTCTTAGATCCATTTGTTGGATCGGGAACGATCCTCGTTGAGGCCATGTGCCGAGGATTTAACTTCACTGGGCTAGATATCAATCCATTAGCCGCGCTCGCCTGTCTGGCGAAATCAGGCCCCTATTACGTCGAAGCATTTGAGCAAAAATGTTTTGAGGTGTGTGCCACGATCCGAGCTGATAGTGGCAGAAGGCACTACGTGAAATTTGAGAATCAAGAAAAATGGTTCGACGATGAGATCTCAAGGATGATCTCTAGAATTGCACGTGGTATCGAGAATGAGCAGAAACTATGGGCGCGGCGACTTTTTTGGTTGGCGCTGGCGAAGGTTGTGCGGACCAGCTGCAACTCCCGGATGTCAACGTACAAGCTGCACATTCGCAAGGACTTGACTGCTGAGAGGGCAAATCCAATCGACGTATTTGAAAACGTTCTTGATGGATTTCTTGCCAATCTCCAACAGCAGTACGAAGTTTGGTCGGCAGCTGACCTTCTTCAAGGTGGCCGGTATCGGCAATCTGTCCAAGTCAAATTGGGTGACAGTCGAGCTCTACTTTCTGAAGAGGGCTTGGCAAAGAAATTCGATGTCGTTATGACGTCTCCTCCGTATGGCGACAACACCACAACTATTCCATATGGTCAGTATTCGTATCTGCCATTGAAATGGATCCCGTTGGATGACATTGCGCAAGACATTGATCCCGCACTGCTTTCAAATGCGTACGCCGTTGACTCGGCGAGTTTGGGTGGGAGCAAAAGAAAGGCTACTGAGCGTGGATCGGAGCTGGTGAACAACTATCAGTCGGCTCGTACTTTCTCAAACACCATGCCTGTGAATTCGAGTGAATTCAAACGCTTTGCCTCGTTCTTTGCAGATTTGGATGACTGTGCAGAGAAGATTGCCAACGTCACCAAAGCTGGGGGATATCAAACCTGGACCATTGGAAATCGGCGTATTGGAGGGCAGCGGGTGCCAATGGAAGAAATTTTGGGAGAAATGCTAGAGCGCCGTGGCGTAGATACAGTCGGGCATATTCGTAGAACTATTCATGCGAAGAAAATGGCGGCACGCAATAGTGTTTCAGCGACCATGAGTCAAGAAACAATTCTGTTGGCTCGTAAGCGGCAGCAGTCAGCGGTGCTCAGCGGATAGATGAAGGGATATCCGCTGACCCTTAATGGCGCCATGTTGTCCCAACATCTAGATCTCCCAGAGTGAGAGAATTTCTCAGTTGGGTAGATCAGCGTTGATGAGGTCAAGAGCACGCTGTCTGACCGCCACCACACGCCCCGGCCTCCGCTGCCTGCGGGGCCTTCGGTCTGAGGTAGTCCAAGTCGAAGGCATCCCTATCCACAACTGCAAGGTAGCTACCTAACAATGCCGATGCATAAGGCATCCGCACCCGACCTACGCGCCGCAGGTTCCAGGTAAAGCCAGCGGGAACTGCTGGTTCTGCATCCTTCGCTTGCTTGGCCTCTATGAATGTCCCATGAGCGATATGCTGGAAGGGGCCTCCGGCCAAAAGCGTCAGTTGACACCTGGAGTCCTTTATGTCCTTGGCAGGCGCAGATTTAGCGGCCGCCCGAGCATCTAGCGCCTTCTTGAGGCTACCGAAAACCGATTTTCCGCTGACCCGCTGACCTGGCAGTAGCCAATCCGGTATCACCTGGTTGTCGTCATACTGAAGCCGGCCATCAGTTCGGTAAGACACTAGATCCAATAGGTCGAGTCGAACCGAAGCCGTCTTCCTCAGTTCGCACACCCATTGCTTTCCATCTAGCAGGAAGGGTAGTCGGGTTTGTTTTTGATTGGGAACAACATTTATATTTGAAAGCTGCTTGAGCATTACCAGGAAGCCGACTTCGGCATCTCGATCGCCCTTTGGGCGTAACGTGACATCGCAAGGTTGCGCCAGCAATATAAAGCGATGAGCCTGAGTGCCGTCCTGAGCATCCATTTCAAAGACATCGCCGCATGCCAGGGGAGAGCAGCCCCTGTTGACTAAATCTTCTGATTCCCAGACCTCTAGCTTTCTGAACGTTTCCAGCTTTTTGTGGTGGACTGTCGCGTCGATATCGAGCGGCACGTCGCGAAGTAAACGCAGACGACGCTCGTTTTCGCGGGTATCCGCATCGACTGAAAATAGGCGACGGAACGATTCCGACATGGACGCGGTGAGCGCGCGTTCCACCACATGAAGTTCAGAGACGCCTTCCGCATAGGCCCGATCAATCACATACTCGTCCAACTGCTCAGGCGGGACCTCAAGTAGGTCATCGCTTGCGGCCTTGAACGCTTTTTCAATATGGTCTTGGACGCGAACTAGGACTTCGTGAACATTGCGGCGGAGTCCTGCTCTCTTGATCGCGATGCGTAACGCTTGGGCGACTGCGCTGTCACGTCCTTCTGCCGTTGATGCCGCATCAGCCTCGGGATAGAGACGCTCTTTCGCGATGACGCACACTGGCGATACGTTGAATGGACCGTCTTTTGAGAGCTCATCGCGCAACTCAAGTTCCTTTTCCGCCTCGTTGCTCTTGGTCGCGTAATGCGTTAGCAACAACGCTGTGGCTTTTGAGTCTGCACTATGAAGTACCTTCAGGAGCTCCAGTCCTCGCCTGTTGTTGTCAGCACCCTGGGCATCGTTCAGGTCGATGATGTAGCTGAGCTCGTTGTCGCTCCCATCCTTTGCGAGAGCCAGCATGGATGCCTCTGCTTTATCGAAGGGCCAACGATCCTCCTTTGCGATGGAAAGGTGTGCGCACACGCTCTCGATCTGTTCGTCAGATAGGTCTGGAGTGTCAGTGCTTTCCAACTTCACCTGAACGAGGCGCAGTAACGTGATGCGCGCCTCTTCAGTCAGGTCTGCGACCAGCTGCGTCAACTCGTGATTGCCAGTCTCATCGCTGTCAGCAATCTTGCGCAGGGAGGCTTGCATCGGTTCGGGACACACCTCTTCCGCGATATCTGCGTTCTCAGTGAGAAGGGCTACCAACTCCGCTACCGATGCAGTTGCAAAACGGTCATCAATCCATATAACTCGTTTTGCACCTAGTAGCTTCAGTGCCTCAAGTGGCTTCATTTAGTTCCTCCCTGCATGACTGCCCCAAGGTTCACAATAAATTTGTACGGTCGACCATCTTGGTTCTTATCCGCACTCAGGCTAATGCTGCAGCCATCCGCTGCGAGTAATTGCGTCGAAATGAATAGTCCCAGGCCTTGCCCGCGCTCCGATGCCGGCTTCGCTGAGATGAACATGTCAAATATGTTGTCCTCGTAGGCCGGGTCTACCCCCGGGCCACTATCGGCTACTGAAAATCCAATTGGAGTAATTTCTATGCGGATACGTTTAGGACGTTTGATCTCAAGCACATCAGTGCCGCGGCGCAACCAATAGACGCTGTTTCGAATCAGGTTATCGAAAACGGCTAGTAGTCGGCCCCTATTGATCTTGGCGACGGCCTTGTCAGTCGCGTTTTTGATCTCGAAACTAATGCCTTCACGCTCTAAAGCGCCAGCGCGGTTCTCTTTGTATTGGGTGACAAAGTCGAAGAGGTCAATCGACTCCTTCACTGTTCGAGTTCGCGGGAGCAGCGGATCGATAATCGCGGCGGCGCTGGTGATGCTCGCACACGCAGCGCGGATGGATCTTGTGTGGCGGGCCACGCTCTTGACGTCCGCCCGGCCCTCCTTGATTAGCTCCTCTATGCCAACGATCCGTCTTCGGATCTCCACAATGTGGGTGCGCAGTTCGTGCGCCAGACCGCGTGCGCTGAGGCCGACCGCTGCGCTCTCATATAGTGACAGCGTGCGCTCTTTGCTGTCGGCAAACTCCTGCCTGAGAAGTCGTACGGCGCTGCTCGCTTGCTGACCTGCGTCCAAGTTGCGCTGCACGGTCTGAGCTTTCTGGAGAGCTGCTTTTAGTACGTTTGTGGCGCGCGCGTCTTGCCTCTCGACAAGTCCTAGCCCCTGCTCCAGGGCGTCGACGATGGACTGGGTGTCTTGCTTAGCTGTCGCCGCGCTTTCTACCGAGGTCTCGACGACTTCGAACGAGCGCTCGGGCGTAGGGCTAATAGCGTCGGACGGGACAACCAGCGTGGCGTATTTGTCCATCGCCCGTCGAACCGACTCCAGCGCGTCGTTTGCGAAAGTTCTGCACTCTACAGCGATGGCATGAAAGCCGCGATAGGCATCGTTCTCTACGAAACTCTCTCGGTCGGACTTCTCTACGAGTTTGTAGTTGTGTTCGCCGGTCAAGGCGAAATATCCCAATGTGTTGTGCACGCGCAATTGGTACGTGCTGCCCGTGGTCATACCCTCGGCAAGTCTTAGCCAATCGCCTTGAGCCCGGACTCGGAATCCATCCCGCAAAATGGATATGCCGGCCATCCGCTTGATCGTCGCCCGATCAATTCCAAGCCCCGCCGTGGCTTCCGCATCTGATTCTGATTCCGTTGGATCGGAGTCAGTGCTTTCGTCGCTTGAGATATCCCGTAGATTGAAGAAATAGAAAGCCGCGCTCAAGGCGCCGGGATCTTCTGCTTCGGCTCCTTGCGCGACGGTTTTGATTTTCGACCACGGAATGGTTTGCCGAACTTCAACAAGCCATTCGGAGTCCGGACGGGGAGTAATTTTGTAGCGCTTCAGTCGCTTGGGATCGCTGAGCCATGCAAGAAATCCATCACCATTATCCTGATCAAAGACGATCTTGGACTTTTGTTTTTGAGCCCTACTTCCGATGGTGGCGCGAAATAGCTTCTCCCGGAACCGTGCGACGCACTGCAATTCCGATGTGCCATTTGTCCCGGTCACCCATTCGAATCGAAAGTCGGCGACCGCTCGCGCAAGCAGCGTTTCAGTGACTGAGACCAGACTGGTTTTGTCGGAATTGACGTCCACAGTTACGGGGAACTGCGCTTTTGCCTCAAATGGAGATACCAAGGCGGCTAGGCTATTCTTGATGGCGTTCGCGCCTTTGGCGCTCGCCCATTGCCCAGCATTTTTCAAGCCGTAAACAGAAACTCGTGTGCCCTTGAATCGATCTGGATTTGGGAGTTCAGTTTTTACAAAGACTGGAATCTCATCGACTGTCTCTGCTTTTTCGCAATCCGCCCATCTGAACACTGCTGACGCCAATGGCTGATCCTCGCTCGTGCTCGTTACAACTTCCAAGATATCGCCGAGTTTCATCGAACCCAGCCGGCCTACGCCCTTGTCGCCAAGTGGGGTGCGCCCCTTTGTAGTCGTTGCCTTCCGCTTGCCTTCGGTAGATCGTTTGTTTGATCCGCTGATGGTGAGCCAGGACTTGCGCAGTTTCTCTGCGGCGATTCCGTCACCACTGTCCTCAATAGTAATGAAGCCAGTCCAATCGAGCCTCCGTCGTATAAGATCAGTGGCTGCGATTTCTTGTTCCTCTCGCCAGTTGTCTGACACGTCAATGGCGTGCCCTTCTTTCGTGAAGGATACGTGGACGTTCTCAGCCGCCTCCCGGAAGTCGAGAAGGCGTCCGGCTCTATCCTCCTGCTCAAAATGGCCAGAGGACTTTGTGCGGATCAGAATTTTGCAACCGGGGGAATCAGCGTCATAAGCGTTCTTAACGCATTCAAGGATCGCTTGCTCTCCATCGGTCACAAGCTCCTCGCCCAACTGAATGAGCACACGTGCAGAAATTTTAATTTCTGCATCTGGTCGCTGATGTTCTTCGTCCAATGCGCCTCCATTGGGCATGACGCCTCCTTTGTACCGATTAAATACAGTTGGGCTGCTGAGTTTCTGTGCTCAATCGAACCGCTTGTGACGCGGATCATACCGAGCGCTCAAACTGTTCATTCTTTGAATTGCCTCTACTACCTGTATTAATTTAGAACAGATAGTAGCCGATGGAATGCCGTACACCATGCAATTTGCGTATTCCGGTATCGAGCATGGTCGGATGGGTCAGTGGTTGATTTCCATCAACTGGCATTGCTCAATATGAGCGGGCTGGTCAGAAATTCTCAACATGAGCGTTGTGATTTTTGGAATGTGCACAACTCCGATGGCTGGGTTAGGACATAGTTTTTAAAAGACTTGGCAGGTGTCCAGTGCTATCTGGGTTATCCAGAAAATTAGCAGCTACATTTCGGAGAATTCTCAAAATATCTCCCCTATTGAATTCGACTGTTGGACATAGTTTGATGCACGCGGGCGTTGATTCAATGACCACTAGGCACATGTATTTTTCAGTGCGTTTGAGCCAAAAAGCACCGACTCTTCTGAGTCGAGCGTCCTTTTCACTGGTTTGTGTAAATAGCTTGGGATCAATTTCTCCATCTTCATCGGCGAGTACGGATATCGGGACAGTCCATCCATCCTCATCGCTTTCTGTTAGTAGCTCAACTGCGGTGTCTTGGAGGGCACATAGGTCTTGAACGATCGGGCGTAAAAACTCCGGGGCCCTTTCAAAAAAGGATGGGTTGATTTTGCTAAGTAAAGCAAAATCAACAGAGCGAATTCGACGCTCTGAACCGGGGTCACCTACGGAGCCATGAGAGATCGGCGAAGTGCTTCGTCGCCGATCTAGCTTTTCAAGCCATTCTGCATGAGTTAGCGTGCGGTTTTTCCAGATTGGTTTCGGTGCGAGATCCGGAAATCGTGGCTCAATCCGGTAGGTTCGTATTCTTGGCGAAAGATTGTTGGACGCATCGCGCTCAACCAATGGTTGATCTTGTGCGTCTCGAGCTGCAGCGTGCCCGGGCTGTGCTCGCGATTGATCTGAGTCCCCAATAGGACTGTTAGGTTGGGCACGACTGCCTGTGACCTTGTAGCTCAAAGACCTGAATGGAAAGGGATGCTCGCAAGAGCGCAGGTTGTAAACCAAGAACGTGGAGCGAGGTTGTCCTGCAAAAGACAACCATTTGCCGGCGGCAACCAAAGTCGTCTCGCCTTCGAATGGGAAAAGCGCCTGGGGGTGGATCGATTGTTGAGCCACCGATGCCTTGAGGAGCGAGGTACTCACCACTGCCGCCGCACGCCATGCGAGTGGGCTCAGATGCAAGCGTCCAATGTCGGCGGCTGATGTGCCTGATATTTTTTCGGCAAGTTGAAGGAATAGATGTTTCGAGCGGACATCAAATGACGCGGTGCTGTACAGGGACTTACGATCCAGCGGCGGAATGAAGAGCTTGGAAAGCAAGTTGCTGGAAGATCCAAAGTAGAAGCGAATCAACTCCATGCAGGGAATGATCAATCGTTCCCCAGCAGGCAAGTTCACCATAACGCAGTAGGACTGCGTACATTGCAGGTGCCAAGGATGTTCGGCCAAAGGCAGCAGAAATCCTGCGTCGCCAATATTCAGCCCCGCTTTGATCAACGTGGTGGTTTTTGCGTCGATCTGGATGTTCTTGAACTTTTCCAGCTCGTAGTCTGGTTGGGCATCGAGCTGGCCATCGCGCCAGATGTCACCTATCCGCAGTAGTGGCAAGGTTCCGATGGAAATCCAGGCACGTTTCTGGAATTGGGCGGGAGCGGTGCCATCTGGTGACAAAAGAACGGATGGATCGTTGCGGAAGCGCTCGTCTTTAACCCTGGAGAGGTGAACAAACATCGAGGGCTGTTTCCGGCGGTTGGATCGATCTGGATAGGCAATGTCACCGAACCAATCAATTCGCCAAAAATTTGGCCCAGTTGGAAAGGCCGAAATTCGAGGCATTCCATTGGAGAATCCCGAGTATTTCAGGCCTTTTTCGGGGTCCATTGCGCCCAAATGTCGCGTTAACTTCTAATATTTTTCGCAACAACTACTGGATTGTTGCAATAACTTCTAATCATTCACATGCCCAGCGCGTGCCCGGCCTGCACATCGGCATGGTACGAGCTGCGAACCATCGCGCCCACGGCCGCATGCTTGAAGCCCATTTTGTAGGCCTCTTCCTCGAACATCTTGAAGGTGTCGGGGTGCACGTAGCGGCGCACGGGTAGGTGTGATGTGCTGGGTGCGAGGTACTGGCCGATGGTCAGCATCTCGATGTTGTGGGCGCGCATGTCGCGCATCACTTCCAAAATTTCTTCGTCGGTCTCACCCAGGCCGACCATCAGGCCGCTCTTGGTCGGCACGTCGGGGAACAGGGCCTTGAACTTCTTGAGCAGGTTCAGGCTGAACTGGTAGTCCGAGCCGGGGCGGGCTTCCTTGTAGAGGCGCGGAATGGTTTCCAGGTTGTGGTTCATCACATCGGGTGGCGCGGCCTTCAAAATTTCCAAAGCGCGGTCATCGCGGCCGCGGAAGTCGGGCACCAGGACTTCGATTTGCGTTTTGGGCGACAACTCGCGGGTCTTGCGGATGCATTCCACAAAGTGGCCGGCGCCGCCGTCGCGCAAATCATCCCGGTCCACGCTGGTAATCACCACATAGTTCAGCTTGAGCTGGGCGATGGTCTTGGCCAGGTTGTCGGGCTCGTTCGCGTCCAGCGGGTCGGGGCGGCCGTGGCCCACGTCGCAGAAGGGGCAGCGGCGCGTGCATTTGTCACCCATGATCATGAAGGTGGCCGTGCCCTTGCCGAAGCATTCGCCGATATTGGGACAACTGGCTTCTTCGCACACGGTGACCAGCTTGTTGGCGCGCAATGTGTCCTTGATTTCGTAAAAACGGGTGCTGGGGCTGCCGGCCTTGACACGGATCCAGTCGGGTTTCTTGAGCACTTCGCCCTGTACCACTTTCACCGGAATGCGCGACAGCTTGGCCGCGGCCTTTTGTTTGTCGGTGGCCTTGTAGGTTTCGGTGGATTGCACCTCGCGGACGGTGGCGTTGGGTGTGTCTTGGCTCATGGTGTGAGGTAAGTGGCGAGCTTGTGGCCCAGAACGTCGGCGGCATCAGCCCAGCCAACAGAGACCCCGATTGTAGAAAGGTCCACGGTTTGCAGCTTTGTGTAGCCGCAAGGGTTGATGCGTGAGAAGGGTTCCAGGTCCATGGCCACGTTGAGCGCTACGCCGTGGTAGGTGCAGTTGCGGCTGACCTTGATGCCCAAGGCGGCGATCTTGCCCAGACCGGTGAAGTCCGGCTCGGCGGCGCTGGCCGCACCGTTTTGGGGGCGCTGCGCCAGTGGGGCATGGCCCGTGGGGTCGTCTAGCCGCACATAAATGCCGGGCGCACCGGCCACGCGGTGGCCGGTCACACCCAAGTGCGCCAGCGTCTTGATCACCGCTTCTTCGATGCGGTAGACATATTCCTTGACGAAGTAGCCTGCGCGTTTGAGGTCGATCAGCGGGTACCCCACCACCTGGCCGGGGCCGTGGTAAGTCACCTGGCCGCCCCGGTTGGTTTGCACGATGGGAATGTCGCCGGGCAGGAAAATGTGCTCCGGTTTGCCCGCGAGCCCTTGGGTGAATACTGGCGGATGCTCACAAATCCATAGCTGGTCACGCTGGGTGGATGCGGGGCCGACGGCTCTTTCGTTGGTAAACGCCTGCATCGCCGCATAGGTGGGCAGGTAGTCCACGCGGCCCAGGGTCGAGCGCTCTATGGCCATTGGTTACAGCACCACTTTGACCATGGGGTGGGTGCTCAGGGTGCGGTACAACTCGTCCAACTGCTCGCGGCTGGTGGCTGTGACGGTGATCGTGACGCCGAGGTAGTTGCCGCCCTTGCTCTCGCGCAGCTCGATGGTCGCAGCGTCGAAGTCGGGGTCAAACTGCTTGGCAATCACCGTGATGGCATGCACCAGTCCGTCCACTTTGTGGCCCATGACCTTGATGGGGAAGCGCGAGGGATATTCGATCAGCGATTCGGCCGGTGGGAGGGGAGGGGTGCTCATGCAGGGGGGCTTTCTCAAGGGCAAATGCAGGGCTGAATTATCGCTGCGGGGTGTTTGGTGTGGGCGCCCGAGCGCGAAGTGCTAGGCGCAGGCGGGTTTCTACGTATAATCGTAGGCTGTGCATTGAACAGCGGCAGTAACCTGAGCGTAATTTTGATTCATGACAATCGCGCCTCAGCCTTATGTGTCTACTGACGCAGAGAACCCAGATGGGCTCTTTGACGCAGAGTTCAAGCCCTTGACGGCAGAAGAAGTCCAGCAATGGCGCAGTGCCCATCCCGCGATCTCTCCTTGGTGGGTGGTTGTGTGGCAATTGGTGGCAGGTGTGGTGCTGGCTTTGCTGGCTGGCTGGTGGGGCGGCGAGGTGGCGGGTATTTCTGCTGCCTACGGTGCATTGGCGGTGGTTTTTCCCGCGGCGTTGATGGTTCGGGGTTTGCAGCGCCAGCGCGCAGTGACCCAGCCCGGCGCGGCGATGATGGGATTTGTGATTTGGGAGTCGGTGAAAGTTGCCTTGACGGTTGCCATGTTGTTATTGGCGCCAAAGGTGGTTTCCCCGCTCAACTGGCTAGCCCTGGTGGCTGGCTTTGTGGTGACGATGAAGGTGTATTGGGTGGCCGCGTGGTTGCACTCGCGACGCCGAAGTCTCAACGGTTCGAATTGATATTTTGGTGACCTATGTCTGCAGAAAACACTGGAACACATGCCCCCTCCGCTGGTGAATATATCCAGCACCACTTGCAACACCTGCAGAAGGACTTTTCCTTCCAGAGCGTGAAGCAAACCAGCATTGTCGACTTCAGCCTGTTCAATTTTGACTCGGTGCTGTTTTCGGTCATCCTGGGTGTGATCGGTTGTTTCGTGTTGTGGAGCGCTGCGCGCAAGGCTACGTCCGGCGTGCCCGGCCGCTTCCAGGCAGCCGTTGAAATCCTCTCCGAAATGGTGGAAAACCAGGCCAAGGGTGTGATCCACAACGCCAAGAGCCGCAAACTGATTTCCCCTCTCGCCTTGACCGTGTTTGTCTGGATTTTCCTGATGAACGCCATGGACATGTTGCCCGTGGATCTGATCCCCCAGATCTGGCACGCCGCCGGTCCTGCCATGGGTTTCAAAGATTACATGCGTGTGGTTCCTACCGCGGACCTTTCCACGACACTGGGTCTGTCTTGTTCTGTTCTGCTGATCTGTGTGTTCTACAACATCAAGATCAAGGGGCTGGGCGGCTGGGCGCACGAGTTGATTGCTGCACCGTTTGGTGACCACTGGGCCCTGTACCCCGTGAACTTCCTGATGCAGATGATTGAGTACCTTGCCAAGACCGTGTCCCACGGCATGCGGTTGTTTGGCAACATGTTTGCGGGTGAGCTGGTGTTCATGTTGATTGCCCTGATGGGTGGTGGCTGGGCGTTGTCGGCAACCGGTGTTGGCTTGGCCATCGGCCACGTCATCGCCGGAACCGTGTGGACCTTGTTCCACATTCTGGTGATCACTTTGCAAGCCTTCATCTTTATGATGTTGACGCTGATCTACACCGGTCAAGCGCACGACGCACATTGATGTAAATCTCTCGTTTTATTTCGTTTCTTTTTCTTTTCCACTAACTTTTAGGAGCTTCTCATGGAAAACATTCTCGGCCTCGTGGCTTTGGCTTGCGGCATCATCGTTGGTCTGGGCGCTATCGGCGCTTCCATCGGCATCGCGCTGATGGGTGGCAAGTTCCTCGAGTCTTCTGCACGTCAGCCCGAGCTGATGAACGAACTGCAAACCAAGATGTTCATCTTGGCTGGTCTGATTGACGCTGCGTTCCTGATCGGTGTTGCTATCGCTCTGCTGTTCGCATTCGCCAACCCCTTCGTTCTGAAGTAATCAACGGCCCTTCACGTTAGAGAAGGAATCAAACCGTGAACATCAACGCAACCCTGTTCCTGCAGGCTATCGTTTTTGCGATCCTGGTGTGGTTCACGATGAAATTCGTGTGGCCCCCGATCACGAAAGCGCTGGACGAGCGGGCACAGAAAATCGCCGACGGCCTTGCCGCCGCCGACAAGGCCAAGGCCGAACTGGCGTCTGCCAACCAACGTGTGGAAGCCGAACTGGCTACTTCCAAAAATGAAACCGCAGGTCGCCTGGCTGATGCCGAGCGTCGTGGCCAGGCCATTGTGGAAGAGGCCAAGGCGCGTGCCACTGAAGAGGGCAACCGCATCATTGCGGCTGCCAAGGCGGAAGCCGAGCAACAGTCGGTCAAGGCCCGTGAAGCATTGCGCGAGCAAGTCGCCGCTCTCGCCGTCAAAGGCGCCGAGCAGATCCTGCGCAAGGAAGTCAATGCCGGTGTGCATGCCGACTTGCTGTCTCGTCTGAAGACTGAGCTGTAAGGGAAGACCATGGCTGAACTTGCCACCATTGCCAGGCCTTATGCCGAAGCCTTGTTCAAGGCGGCGCAAGCCGACTTGAACGCCGCTGCCGTGTGGTTGGATGAACTTGCTGAAATTGCCCAAAATGGCCAATTGCAGCAGTTCGCCAGCAACCCCAAAGTCACCAGCGCACAGGTCTTTGACCTGATTGCCGGTGTGATGAAGGCAGCGCTGCCGGAGCAAGGCAAAAACTTCCTGCGCACGGTCATCGACAACGGACGCCTGGAAGCGCTGCCCGAGATTGCAGCCCTGTTTCGCGGACTCAAGAACGCGAAAAGCGGACTGTCTGATGCCGTTGTTTACAGCGCTTTCCCGATCGACGCAGCTGCGTTGGCGGACGTTGCGGCTGCGCTCGAAAAGCGTTTCAACCGCAAGCTCAATGTCTCCGTTGAGCTCGACGCCGAGCTGATTGGCGGTATCCGTGTGGTGGTGGGTGATGAAGTGCTCGACACTTCCGTCAAGGCCCGTCTGGAACAAATGAAAGTGGCTCTCACTGCCTGAGGCGCAAGCCTCTTGCCGTGAAGCCCAACTAAAGAAAGAAGGAAAGAGTCATGCAACTCAATCCCGCAGAAATTTCTGAATTGATCAAGAGCCGTATCGACGGCCTGTCCGTCAGCGCTGACATCCGCAACCAAGGCACTGTGGTGTCGGTGACGGACGGTATCTGCCGCATCCACGGTCTGTCTGACGTGATGCAAGGCGAAATGCTGGAATTCCCCGCTGGCTCCGACGGCCTGCCCACCTATGGTCTGGCACTGAACCTTGAGCGTGACTCGGTGGGTTCCGTGATCTTGGGTGAGTACGAGCACATCTCCGAAGGCGACACGGTCAAGTGCACCGGCCGCATTCTGGAAGTGCCCGTGGGCCCCGAGCTCAAAGGCCGCGTGGTTAACGCCCTGGGTCAGCCCATTGACGGCAAAGGCCCCATCAACGCCAAGATGACCGACGTGATCGAAAAGGTGGCACCTGGTGTGATCGCCCGTAAATCCGTGGATCAGCCCATGCAGACCGGCCTGAAGTCCATCGACTCCATGGTTCCCGTCGGCCGCGGCCAGCGCGAATTGATCATTGGCGACCGCCAGACCGGCAAGACTGCCGTGGCCATCGACGCCATCATCAACCAGAAGGGTCAGAACATGACCTGCGTCTACGTTGCGATCGGCCAAAAGGCTTCCTCGATCAAGAACGTGGTGCGCGCTCTGGAACAAGCTGGCGCCATGGAATACACCATCGTGGTGGCAGCTTCCGCCTCTGAATCTGCCGCCATGCAGTACGTGTCTGCGTACTCCGGCTGCACCATGGGTGAGTACTTCCGCGACCGCGGCGAAGACGCACTGATCGTGTATGACGATTTGTCCAAGCAAGCCGTGGCCTACCGCCAGGTTTCCTTGCTGTTGCGCCGTCCACCGGGCCGCGAAGCCTACCCTGGCGACGTGTTCTATCTCCACAGCCGTTTGCTGGAGCGCGCAGCCCGCGTGAACGCAGAGTACGTGGAAGCCTTCACCAAGGGCGCTGTGAAAGGCAAGACCGGTTCTTTGACCGCTCTGCCTATCATCGAAACCCAAGCCGGTGACGTGTCTGCTTTCGTGCCTACCAACGTGATCTCGATCACCGACGGCCAGATCTTCTTGGAAACCTCGTTGTTCAACGCCGGTGTGCGTCCCGCGATCAACGCCGGTATTTCGGTGTCCCGCGTGGGTTCTGCTGCGCAGACCAAAGTGGTCAAGGGCCAGTCCGGCGGTATCCGTAACGACTTGGCCCAGTACCGTGAACTGGCTGCGTTCGCGCAGTTCGCTTCCGATCTGGACGAAGCCACCCGCAAGCAGCTGGACCGCGGTGCCCGCGTGACCGAACTGCTGAAGCAAAAGCAATACAGCCCTCAGTCCATCAGCATCATGAGCGCTTCGCTGTTCGCAGTGAACAAGGGCTTCATGGATGACGTGGAAGTCAAGAAGATCCTGGCTTTCGAGCACGGCCTTCATGCCTACCTCAAGGACAAGCACGCAGCCCTGTTGGCCAAGGTGGAAGACACCAAGGCACTGGACAAGGATGCCGAGGCTGAATTGACTGCTGCTGTGGCCGCGTTCAAGAAAACCTTTGCTTGATTTCCACCTGATCACAAGGAGCCATTGATGGCAGCAGGCAAGGAACTACGCACCAAGATCAAATCGGTGGAAAACACCAAGAAGATCACCAAGGCCATGGAAATGATCTCGGTCTCCAAAATGCGCAAGGCGCAGGAGCGTATGCGCGCTGCCCGCCCTTACAGCACGAAGATCCGGGACATTGCGACGAATCTGGGGCAAGCCAACCCCGAGTACGTGCACAGTTTCATGAAGACCAACGACGCGAAAGCGGTGGGTCTGATTGTGGTGACCACGGACAAAGGTTTGTGCGGTGGTCTCAATACCAACCTGCTGCGCCAGGTCACCGGCAAACTGCGTGATACGCAGGCTGCCGGCAAGACGGCGCAGGCGGTTGCCATCGGCAGCAAAGGTCTTGGCTTCTTGAACCGTGTGGGCGCGCAGGTTGTGTCTCACGTCACCCACTTGGGCGATCGCCCTCACCTGGACAAGCTCATTGGGCCTGTCAAGGTGCTGATCGATGCGTATGTGGCGGGTGAGATTAGCGCGGTGCATGTTTGCTACAACAAGTTTGTCAGCACCATGAAGCAGGACCCCGTGGTTGAGCAATTGCTGCCACTGTCTGCTGAAAAAATGGCAGCGGACAGCAAGGCCGAAGGCAGCCACCACGCTTGGGATTACATCTACGAGCCGGACGCGCAAACCGTTATCGACGAGTTGCTCGTGCGTTACGTAGAGGCTCTGGTGTTCCAGGCGCTGGCCGAAAACATGGCGTCTGAGCATGCTGCACGCATGGTGGCCATGAAGGCCGCCACAGACAATGCCGGTAACGTCATTGCCGAGCTTAAGCTCGTTTACAACAAGACCCGTCAGGCCGCGATTACCAAAGAGCTGTCTGAAATCGTGTCCGGTGCAGCTGCCATCAGCGGCTAAGCGAATTCAGAAATTATTGGAGCGAAAAAATGCAAGCCCAAGGAAAAATTGTTCAATGTATCGGCGCCGTGGTGGACGTGGAGTTTCCCCGTGACCGCATGCCCCGTGTGTATGACGCGCTCAAGATGGAAGGCTCTCCGCTGACTCTCGAAGTGCAGCAGCAGCTTGGCGATGGCGTGGTGCGTACCATTGCGCTGGGTTCGTCTGACGGCCTGCGTCGCGGTCTGGTGGTGTACAACACGGGCGCACAAATCACTGTGCCCGTGGGCAAGGCCACCCTGGGTCGCATCATGGACGTGCTGGGTTCGCCTATCGACGAGCGCGGTCCCGTGAGCCAAGAGCACACCGCTTCCATCCACCGCAAGGCCCCTTCGTACGACGAACTGAGCCCTTCGCAAGAGCTGCTGGAAACCGGTATCAAGGTGATTGACTTGGTCTGCCCGTTCGCCAAGGGCGGCAAGGTGGGCCTGTTCGGTGGTGCCGGTGTGGGCAAGACCGTGAACATGATGGAACTCATCAACAACATCGCCAAGGCGCACAGCGGCTTGTCCGTGTTCGCTGGTGTGGGTGAGCGTACCCGTGAAGGAAACGACTTCTACCACGAGATGGCCGATTCCGGCGTGGTGAACCTCGAAGACCTGCCCGAGTCCAAAGTGGCGATGGTGTACGGTCAGATGAACGAACCCCCAGGCAACCGTCTGCGCGTGGCCCTGACCGGTCTGACCATTGCCGAGTCCTTCCGCGACGAAGGCAAGGACGTGCTGTTCTTCGTGGACAACATCTACCGCTACACCTTGGCCGGTACCGAAGTGTCCGCGCTCTTGGGCCGTATGCCTTCCGCCGTGGGCTACCAGCCTACCCTGGCTGAAGAAATGGGCCGCTTGCAAGAGCGTATTACGTCGACCAAAGTCGGTTCCATCACGTCCATCCAGGCCGTGTACGTGCCTGCCGATGACTTGACCGATCCTTCGCCTGCCACGACCTTTGCCCACTTGGATTCCACCGTGGTGCTGTCCCGTGACATCGCTTCGCTGGGTATCTACCCTGCGGTGGATCCACTGGACTCCACCAGCCGCCAGCTGGATCCGCTGGTGGTGGGTGATGACCACTACAACACCGCCCGTGCGGTGCAAGGCACGCTGCAGCGCTACCGCGAACTGCGCGACATCATTGCGATCATGGGTATGGACGACTTGGCCCCAGAAGACAAACTGGCTGTGGCACGTGCCCGCAAGATCCAGCGTTTCCTGAGCCAGCCATTCCACGTGGCTGAAGTGTTCACCGGTTCCCCTGGCAAGTACGTCCCCTTGTCTGAAACCATCCGTGGTTTCAAGATGATTGTGGGCGGCGAGTGCGATCACCTGCCAGAGCAAGCGTTCTACATGGTCGGCACCATCGACGAAGCCTTCGAAAAAGCCAAGAAGGTCTAAGACATGAACACCATCCACGTTGATGTGGTCAGTGCAGAAGAGTCCATCTTCTCCGGTGAAGCCGTCTTCGTGGCGCTTCCCGGTGAGGCTGGCGAGCTGGGCATCAAGCCCCGCCACACGCCCCTGATCACGCGCATCAAGCCTGGCTCGGTGCGCATCGAAAAGGCGGACGGCAGCGAAGAGTTTGTGTTCGTGGCCGGTGGCATTCTCGAAGTGCAGCCCCACTGCGTGACTGTGTTGTCTGACACAGCCATTCGCGGCAAGGACCTGGACGAAGAGAAGGCCAACGCCGCCAAGGCTGCTGCTGAAGAAGCGTTGAAGAACGCCAAGAGCGAGATCGATATTGCGAAGATCCAGTCGGAGATCGCCATCATGGCGGCGGAGATTACTGCTGCACGCAAGTTCTTGCGCAAAAAATAAGCGTGCGCGCTTGCCCTTACAAAACCGCCTTCGGGCGGTTTTGTCGTTTCAGGGGCTAAGACAGGGCCGGTGCGTCCGGCAATTCATTGGGGTTGTGCTGTCCGGGCTGCAACGGAAAATGTCGCGTCAGCACGGCACACACGGCGTCGATGGACTGGGCCAGGCCCTGTTCGTACTGGCCTGCCCGCAGCGCCATGGCCAACTGCTGCACGACACCGCGCCACTGGTCCGCAGGCACCATACGGTCCACGCCGCGGTCTGCCACCAGTTCTATGGCGCGCTCGGCCAGGCACAGGTAAATCAGCACGCCGTTGTTCTGCTCGGTGTCCCACACCCGCAAGCGGCCGAATTGCGCAAGTGCGCGTTGGCGCAACAGGGCTGCCGTGGTGTCGGGCCGCAGCAGATAGCTATTGGGCAAACCGGCTTCCACGCAAATGCGGATCTCGCCACTGTGCTGGGCCTCGCTGGCGGTGACCCGGGTTTGCAGGCGCAGCAGGGCCTCGGCAGTGAGCACACGATCGGCGTTCTCCATCCAGCGGTGTTTAAAAAGGCGCTGCAAACGCGACAACATCACCAACCTCCCGAGGCGCCACCGCCTCCAAAATTGCCACCACCGCCTGAACTGAACCCGCCGCCGCCGGAGCCGGAGCTCCAGCCACTACCGGAACCCGAGCCACCCCAAGCGGTGCTGTGTCGGCTTGAGCCGGTTTTGTTGAGGCTGCTCAACAAGGTAAAAATCAGCGCGACGACGGCAGCCAGGCCCGCCAGCAGGATGCTGCTGCTCACAAACCACACCAAGCCTCCCGCCACACCACCGATGAGCAATGAGCCCAGCTTGTTGCCCAGCACGCGCCGCGCCATGCTGCCCCCGACCGCCACGGCAAAGAAGAGAAACACCGCCAGGTCCATCCACTGAAACCCTGCGTTTGTGTTGCTGCGCATTGGCGCGGGTGCTGGCAAGGCCTCGCCGCGAATCAGCCCCATGATCTGTTCCAGCCCCGCATCCATGCCGCCGGCAAAGTCGCCCTCTTTCAGGCGGGGCGCAATGGCCTGGTCAATCACACGTTTGGCCATCAGATCGGGAATCGCACCTTCCAGTGTCTTGGCTACTTCAATGCGCAGCTTGCGGTCATTCTTTGCCACCAAAAGGATCAGGCCATCGCCAATGTCTTTGCGCCCAATCTTCCAGGTGTTGCCCACCCGGTTGGCGTAGCTGGCAATGTCCTCAGGCGCTGTAGTTGGCACCATCAACACCACCACCTGGGCGCCACTGGCGGCTTCAAATGCCACCAGCTTGGCGTCCAGTGCCTGCAGCTGTGCAGTGCTCAACGTCGCCGTGGTGTCGATGACATGGCTACTCAGCGCGGGTACGGGCTGAAGGTCTTGCGCGTGCAGCAGAGGCACGCAGACCGCCAAGGCCAGCCCGGCAAAGCCCAGCACCAGAGCCCGGTGCCAACGAAGCAACACGTGCATGCGGGCTTACTTCTTGTTGAAGTCGACCACCGGCGGGGCGCTGATGGCCGCTTCGTTTTGCACCGCAAAGACGGGCTTGGGGGCGTAGCTGAACACCATGGCCGTCAGGTTGCTGGGGAAGCTGCGCGCCAGCACGTTGTACGCCTGCACCGCCTGGATGTAGCGGTTGCGCGCCACGGTGATGCGGTTCTCGGTGCCTTCGAGTTGTACCCGCAGGTCGCTAAAGCCCTGGTTCGCCTTCAGGTTGGGGTACTGCTCGCTCACCACCATCAGACGGCTCAATGCGCCCCCCAGCTCGCCCTGTGCGGCCTGGAATTTGGAGAAGGCCTCGGGGTTATTCAGCGTCTCGGGCGTCACCTGGATCGATGTGGCCTTGGCACGCGCCTCCACCACTTTGGTCAGTGTCTCTTGTTCAAAAGCCGCTTCGCCTTTGACGGTGGCCACGATATTGGGGACCAAGTCTGCGCGGCGCTGGTACTGGTTCAGCACCTCGCTCCACGCGGCCTTGGTCTGCTCGTCCAGACGCTGGAAGTCGTTGTAGCCACACCCACTCAGCAGGGTGGCCATCGCCACCGCAGCCAGCCAAACCCGGGCCCGAAAAGTAGACAAACGCATGGGAAGCTCCTGCTAATGCAACAGCCCGTACTATAGAGCGCTACCCGATCGCCCCGCCATGACCCTACTCCATGCCCTACAAGCCGCCCAACGTGGCCCTGCGCCCCCGGCGCTGCTCCCCGAGGCCTTGATTGCAGGTGCCGCAGGTACGCTGGGGGCTGAGGTGCTGCAGCGCCTGGCCGGCGGCCACCACTACCGCACGCTACGGGTGCTGGTGCAAGAGGACATGACCCCGGCCTTGGACCGGGTGCAGATCGTGGGTGTGCCTTCGGACGATCCCGCCAACTGGCCGTTGCAGCCTGCCACGGTGGGCGTCATCGTGTTTGACGCGCCCAACCTCTACAACGACCGCGAACGTGCGTTGTGGACACCACAACCCGCGCAACTGCCCGCACTGGCTGCCTGGATGCTGCACTGCGGCGTGCACACCCTGGCCGTGGTCGTGCCGCACGACCAAGGCCGCCTGCCGCAAGCGCTGAAAGCCGGCCTGGCCAACCTGGACGAGCAGGCCGTGGCCAGCATGGGTTTTACGCGCCTGCTGCTGGTGCGGCCCGCCGCCGCGCCCCAGGCGCCACCGCATGCCAACGTCTTGGAATGGCTGGCGCACCGCATGCTGTCCATCTTTGCCTACATGGTGCCCAGCAACGAGATGCCGCCGCGTGCGGCTGACGTCGCCGCGCTGGTGGACGTGGCTCTGCGCGAGATGCCGCCCGGCGTGCACATTGCGCCGCCCGAACTGGCACGCCGCACCACAGAGGCCACGGTGCAAGAGACCGTACGTGCCTGGTTGGCCTCCTGAGTTGCGCGAGAATTGCCCCATGCCCCGACACAAAGCCACCTTGCACGCCGCCCTGGGCGGAACCCCCGACGAAGTTGAAGCCGCGTTTTACGAGGCGCTGCAGACCGGCGACATCGAAAAGCTCATGGCCTGCTGGGCCGACGAGGACGAGATCGCCTGCATCCATCCTGGTGGCCCACGCGTGGTGGGTGTGGGCGCCATCCGTGCGGCATTTGACGCCCTGTTTGCACACGGCGGCGCGGTGCACGTGCAGGCCGAGCAGATTCGCCGCGTCGACTCGCTGGCCAGCGCGGTGCACCATGTGCTGGAGCGGGTGGAGGTGATGACCCCCGAAGGCCCGGCCAAGGCCCATGTGCTGGCCACCAACGTCTACCACAAGACCCCGCAAGGCTGGCGTATGGTGGTCCACCACGCCAGCCCGGGCACGCCGGAAGACGCGGCCCATGTGCCCGTTGGCGCCCAGGTTTTGCATTAAATATGCCTCTGGAGCCCGTGGAATATGCGCAAGCAGCTATGAATTATGTAGCGCCCCGCTGGTTGCCCGGCGGCAACCTGCAGACCATCTGGCCCGCGCTGTACTCGCACCGCGTGTTCGGCCCGCACCCGCAGTACCGGCGTGAACGCTGGGCTACGCCGGACGCTGACTTTGTGGACGTGGACTGGCTGACTAGCCCCCACGCTCCGCCGCTGCACGGGTCGCTGCCCCCCGAGGGGGCTGGCCTTGCTTGGGGCGGCCCTGCGCTGCAGCCGTCGACGTCGCGCGAGGAGGAGCGCCCCTTGCTGGTGCTGTTCCACGGCCTGGAGGGCAGCTCGCGCAGCCACTACGCCGAGGCTTTTGCCGACTTCGCCCGCACCCACGGCATGGCCTACGCCGTGCCGCATTTCCGGGGCTGTGGTGGCGAGCTGAACCACGCACCCCGCGCCTACCACTCGGGTGACTTTGCCGAGGTCGGATGGATGCTGGAGCAATTCCGTGCCAAGCATCGCGGCCCCATCCTCGCGGTGGGTGTCTCTTTGGGCGGCAACGCGCTGCTGCGCTGGGCCGAAGAGATGGGCGACAGCGCTGCCCGGGTGGTGCGGGGCGTGGCAGCCGTGTGCTCGCCCATCGATCTCGCGGCGGGCGGCTATGCCATTGGGCGTGGCTTCAACCGACTGGTCTACACCCGCATGTTCCTCAATACCATGGTGCCCAAGGCCCTGCGCAAGCTGCAGCAGCACCCAGGCCTGTTCGATGGTGCCGCGCTCAAGGCCGCACGCGACCTCTACGAGTTCGACAACATCTTTACCGCGCCCCTGCACGGCTTCCACAGCACCGAGGACTACTGGGCCCGCGCCTCGGCCAAGCCCCATCTGGCCGCCATTCGCGTGCCGGCGCTGGTGGTCAATGCGCGCAACGACCCCTTTGTCCCGGCCTGGTGCCTGCCCTCGCAGGGCGAGGTGGGCACACATGTCACGCTGTGGCAGCCTGCGCACGGTGGCCATGTGGGTTTTCCGCAAGGGCCGGTGCCCGGCCATGTGCGCACCATGCCCGACGCCGTGGGCGGCTGGCTAAACCGTCACCTGACCTGAAGGCGGTCCATGGACGACATCGTCAAACAAGCCATGGCCAAATGGCCCAATGTGCCGGACTGCTACGGTTGGCTGGGTCTGGACGCACGTGGCCAATGGTTTATGCGCGACGACGCGGCCCAGGCGCAGGGCGCGTTTGCCAGCGGCCAAGCCGGCGCCAAGGGGAGCCGCCTGCAACACGAAAAGCTGATTGACTTTATCCAGCGCAACTATGCGGCCGATGCCAGCGGGCGCTGGTTCTTCCAGAACGGTCCGCAGCGTGTGTTTGTGGAGCTGGAGGCCACGCCTTGGGTCTGGCGTGTAGCCGACGATGGTGTGGTGGTGGCCCACACAGGTGCTCCCGCACAGGTGCAACAAGCCCTGCTGGACGAAGAAGGTTGGCTCTACCTCCATACCGATCTGGGCTTTGGCCTGGTCCACACCCAAGACACGGGCCGCGCCGCGCAGGCGCTGGAGCAAGGGCTGTGGGCTTTGCATGAGGTGCGCCGGGCAGACCTGCCGCAGCGCTTCGCCTACGCTCCAAGCCCCCAGGTGCTCCAGGCCAGTTTGCTATCAATATAGTAGCTGCTCGCGCAATATCTGCGGGGGCTAGAGGCCAATTTGGCTTGAAGCTGGCCACAAAAAAGCCGACAAGGTTGTCGGCTTTTTCGGGGGCGCAGCGTCTGCCGCTGCAGGGGCTTACTTCGCGGCTTCGGGGGCTGCGGCCTTCTTGGGCTCGTCAAACTTGCCACCGCTGCCGTTCACCATGTAGACCACCGCGCGGGCAATCTCGAAATCGTCCAGATCACCACCGCCCTGGGCACCCATGGCGCCCTTGCCCTTGAGGGCGGAGTTCAACAAGGCGTCAAAGCCAGTCTTGATGCGGGGACCCCACGCACCCGCATCGCCAAACTTGGGCGAGCCGGCCAAACCAGCCGCGTGGCAGGCCGAGCACTGGGCGGTGAACACCTGCTCACCGGTTTTCATTTCGCGGTTGGCATCGCGGATCTCGACCATGCCCACCTTTTGGATGCGCTCGGCCAGGGCTTTTTCTGCATTCACTGTGCCCGCGGCGGGCTTGTTGTCGGCGGTGACGTAGTACACCAAGCCGATGATCACGAAGATGGGGATCACGAATGAGAAAAAAGCCGCCAGCAACAATTGCTTGGGAGTCTTGATGGGGCCGGTGTGGGCCTCATCGTGCGCGGTCGCGTGGCTGGAGTCGCTCATGGGTGTCCTCAAAAAAGTCGGGGGCTTCGAAACAGCTGCGGATTATAACGGGGGCCCTCTGCGAAAACACCTACAATGCCCACTCTTCTGGACGCGGCTGTAGCTCAGTGGATAGAGTATTGGCCTCCGAAGCCAAGGGTCGTGGGTTCGATCCCCGCCAGCCGCACCAAATCCCTCACAGTGGCAAGCCCACATAGTTTTCGGCCAGCACGGTCGATGCCGCCTGCGATTGCACCAGGTAGGCCAGCTCCGCTTCCTGCAGTTTTTGCCCAATCGCACCTTCGTTGGGAAAGCGGTGCATCAGGCTGGTGAACCACCACGAAAACCGCTCCCCCTTCCAGATGCGCTGCAGGCAGCGCTGCGAGTAGTGGTCCACCCCGGCGCTGGAGCGCTCCAGGTAGTACTCGATAAACGCCATGGACAGGTATTTCACGTCGGTGGCCGCCAGGTTCAGGCCCTTGGCCCCGGTGGGGGGCACGATGTGGGCGGCGTCGCCGGCCAGGAACATGCGGCCAAAGCGCATGGGCTCGGTCACAAAACTGCGCAGCGGGGCAATACTTTTCTCCAGTGAGGGGCCGGTCACCAGCGTCTCGCGCGCCTCGGGGTCCAGGCGCAGGCGCAGCTCCTGCCAGAAAGCCTCATCGGACCAGGCCTCCGCCTTGTCGGTCAGCGGCACCTGCAGGTAGTAGCGGCTGCGGGTGGCGCTGCGCTGCGAGCACAGCGCGAAACCGCGACTGCTGTTGGCGTAGACCAGTTCGTGGTGCACCGGTGGCGTGTCAGCCAGCAGGCCCAGCCAGCCAAAGGGGTAGACCTTTTCAAACTCGGTGATGGCGCCGGCAGGCACGCTGGCGCGGCACACGCCGTGGAAGCCGTCGCAGCCGGCGATGAAGTCGCAGTCCAGGCGGTGCTGTGCGCCATCTTTCTCGTACAAGACATAGGGCTGCGTGCCGTCAAAATCGTGCACCGTGACATTGCTGGCCTCGTAGAGGGTGGGCAGACCGGCCGCTTGGCGTGCGGCCATCAGGTCGCGGGTGACTTCGGTCTGGCCGTACACCATGACCTGCTTGCCGCCGGTGAGCGCCTGCAGGTCGATGCGGTGGCGAGTCTCCTGGAACAACATGTCAAAGCCGGCATGTACCAGCCCTTCGGCGTGCATGCGGGCGCCGACACCGGCTTCATCCAGCAGGTCGGTGGTGACCTGTTCCAGCACTCCGGCGCGGATGCGCGAGAGCACGTAGTCGCCGCTTTGGCGCTCCAGGATGACGGCGTCGATGCCGGCCTTGTGCAAGAGCTGGCCCAGCAGCAATCCTGAGGGGCCGGCACCAATGATGGCTACTTGGGTACGCATGGGGTGTTCGCAGTTAAAAAAGAGATGGACAAGCTTAGGTCTGGCTCCCGTTGTGCGCCATGCACGTGTGCGCCATTTGCGCGATGATTAGAGTGATTGCGCGATAATCGCGCAACATCACCTGAATGCACACGATGACTTCGACCGATTCCCCTCCCGGCATTGCCAAGGCTGACCTGATTGCCGGCATGGCCAAGGGCATGGCGGTGCTGGAGAGTTTTGACACCGAGCGCCAGCGGCTCAATGCCACGCTGGCGGCCCAGCGCGCCGGCATTACGCGGGCCGCGGCGCGCCGCCACCTGCTCACACTGGCCTACCTGGGGTATCTGGAGACCGATGGCAGTTACTACTGGCTCTCCAGCAAGGTGCTGCGTTTTTCAGGCAGCTACCTGGCGTCGGCGCGTATGCCGCGGGTGCTGCAGCCCACGCTGAACCGGCTGGCGGCGCAGACGCAGGAGTCGTTCTCGGCGGTGGTGTTGGACGGGCACGAGGTGGTCATCGTGGCCCGCAGCGGCAATGACTGGCGCAGCTCGCCCTCGGGCAAGGCCCAGGTGCTGGCCTACGGTCTGCACCTGGGCGCGCGCTTGCCTGCCCACGCCACGTCAACCGGCCGCCTGCTGCTGGCCGCGCTGCCCAAGCCGCAGGTGGCAGCCTGGATCAAGGCGCAACCCTTGCGGCGCCTGACTGCACACACCGTTACCGACCCCCAGGCCCTGCGCCAGAGCATTGACGCGGCGCGGCGGCAAGACTTCTATCTGGCGAGCGAAGAGCATGAGCTGGGTGTGCAAGCCTTGGCGGTGCCCTTGCGCAATGTGCAGGGCGACACCGTGGCTGCGCTCAATGTGGTGGCTGCACCGCATCGCTGGACGGTGCAGGCCCTGCAGCGGGAGCTGCTGCCGGTGTTGCAAGATGCTGCGCGGGAGCTGCGGCCCCTGCTCTAAGGCGCCGTGTTTTTGCGCGCGCGGGAGGCCGGCGACCTAAAATGCACTACACACCCGCACGCAGCGGACCGATCCGGGTCGCCAGCCCGGTTCGTTGCAGGGCCCGCCTTGCCGGTTTTCCTCTTTACCTTCCCCACTCCATGCCCTTTTCCGACCTCGGTATTTCCCCCGCACTGGCCCACGCCATGGTGCTGCAGGGCTTTGTGTTGCCCACGCCCGTGCAAGCCCAGACCGTGCCCGTGGCCCTGGGTGGGCAGGATGTGCTGGCCTGTGCGCAAACGGGCTCGGGCAAAACCGCGGCCTATGCCATGGTGTTGCTGGCGCAACTGGCCAGCCGCACGGGGCCCAAATCTCGCCACGCTGCCGCACTGGTGGTCGTGCCCACGCGCGAGCTGGCCACCCAGGTCGGCGACACGCTGCGCACCCTGGCCCAGCACGCAGGCCAGGCGGCCCGGGTAACTGTGTTGTTTGGTGGGGTCTCCATCAATCCGCAGCTCATGGGCCTGCGTGGCGGCACCGACATCGTGGTGGCCACGCCGGGCCGTTTGCTCGATGTGGTGGACCACCGCGCGCTGAGCCTGGGCGGCGTGGAGACCCTGGTGCTGGACGAGGCCGACCGCTTGCTGGACCTGGGCTTTGCACAGGAGCTTGACCGCATCCGCGGCCTGCTGCCGGCACGCCACCAGAGCCTGCTGTATTCGGCAACCTTTTCTGCTGGCGTGCGCACCATGGCGCAGGCCAGCCTGCACAACCCGGTGGAAGTGAATGTGGTGGCCGAGGAGGGCGAGCAGCCCGACATCGCCCAGCGCGCCATCCAGGTGGACGCCAGCCAGCGCACCCAGCTGCTGCGCCACTTGATTGCCGAACACGGCTGGAGCCGGGTGCTGGTGTTTGTGGCGACCAAATACGCGGCCGAGATGGTGGCCGACAAGTTGCGCCGGGCCGGCCTGTTGGCCGAGCCTTTCCATGCCCAGCTGAGCCAGGGCAAACGCACCCAGGTGCTGATGGATTTCAAGGCTTCCGCCATCCAGGTGGTGGTGGCCACCGATGTTGCGGCCCGCGGCATCGACATCAGCGACCTGCCGGTGGTGGTCAACTTTGACCTGCCGCGCTCGGCCACCGACTACACCCACCGCATTGGCCGCACCGCGCGCGCCGGTGCCAGTGGCCTGGCGGTGAGTTTTGTCACGGCGGACATGGAGTCGCATTTCCGCCTGATCGAAAAACGCCATCGCACCACCATTGCGCGCGAGCAGGTGGCCGGCTTTGCGCCCACGGCCACCGTGCCGGTGGCTACGTTGGGTGGCGGCATCAAGGGCCACCGCCCCAGCAAAAAAGACAAGCTGCGCGCGGCTGGTTTGTTGCCGCCACTTGCGTGATTGCTATTAAGTTAGTAGCTATCCGCGCATATTCCACGAGGGCTAGAGCCCTATTTTGCTTATAAATGAGGTGCATGGCCTGTCTTGCGGTGCAGGCCCGCACCGACCTGCAGGGACGGCCCCATGTCTGACGACTACCAGATCGAGATTCCCCAGAGCTTTTTGCTGCTGTACACCGACACCCGGCGCCAGCGCCTGAGTACGCCCTGGCCGGAGGTGGCGCAGCGCTACGAGCTGTGTGAAGACCTGGCCAATCTGCTCACCACCACGGCCAAAGACATGGAGTTCAGCCTGGGCTTGGCCGAGTCGGATGTGTTGTCGCGCGTTCGCCAGGGGCTGCATGGCGAGGCGGCGGTGGTCACACCGCCTGAGGCGCAGTGGGTGGTGTGCCGCTTGGCCGAGCTGCTGGGCTGGGCCTTGCCGTCGGTAACTGATGTGTAACCGTATTACTTTCTGAACACAAAATCGTTCTTTTTCGTGTTCTGCATCTTCACTGGACAAAATCGGTTTTGAAAATTGACTTTCGTACCGATTTTCAAGGGTTTTCCCTCATCGCATGTGAATGTAATCTGATTACATTTTGAGGCGTAGCGGCACGCCGCTGTCCCACCGTCAGGAGCATGCATATGAGTCAGTCGGATGTCCGCTTGCGCGGAATCGTCAAAAACTACGGCAAGGCCGATGTCATTCATGGCATCGACCTGGATATCGAGCCGGGTGAGTTCACTGTGTTTGTGGGGCCGTCTGGCTGCGGCAAAACCACCCTGCTGCGCATGATTGCGGGCCTGGAGGACATCTCGGGCGGTGACCTCAACATTGGTGGTGTGCGGGTGAATGAGCTGGGCCCGTCCGAGCGGGGTGTGGCCATGGTGTTCCAGAGTTACGCGCTCTACCCGCACAAGACCGTGTACGACAACATGGCCTTCGCGCTGAAGATTGCCAAGACGCCCAAGGCCGAAATCGAGCGCCGCGTGCGTGAAGCCTCCGACATCCTGCAACTCACCGAGTACCTGGAGCGCCTGCCCAAAGCCCTGTCGGGCGGCCAGCGCCAGCGCGTGGCCATTGGTCGCGCCATCGTGCGTGACCCCAAGGTGTTTTTGTTTGACGAGCCGCTCTCCAACCTGGATGCTGCCCTGCGCACCAAGATGCGGGTGGAGCTGGCCACCCTGCACCGCCGCCTGGGCGCCACCATGGTGTATGTGACGCACGACCAGGTGGAGGCCATGACATTGGCCGACAAAATTGTGGTGTTGAACAAGGGCCGGGTGGAGCAGGTCGGCCGCCCCCTGGAGCTCTACAACAAGCCCGCCAGCCTGTTTGTGGCCGGTTTCATTGGTTCGCCGCAGATGAACATTCTGGGCGGCGAATTGGCGGCCCGCCACAACGTGGCCCACGTGGGCCTGCGCCCCGAGCATCTCAAGGTATTGGCCGATGGCCCCATCCAGGGCACGCTCAAACATTCCGAGCAGTTGGGCAACGAGACCTTTGCCTATGTGAGCAGCCACGCGCACGGTGAGGTGACTGCCCGCATGGACGGTACGCTGGCCCTGGAGCCCGGCAGCACCATTGCGCTGGGTTTTGCGCCCGAGCACCTGTACCGCTTCAACGCCGAAGGCAAGCGCGTCGACTGACGCACCGAGGCATCCATTTTTAACGTGCTGCGGATGGGCCGCGGCACAACAAGAGGAGAGAGACGATGTTCAAGAAATCCATGATCGCCGGGGCTTCGGTTTTGGCATTGGGGTCCCTGGTCAGCCCCGCAATGGCGGCGGACTACAAAGGCCCGGACCTGAAGGGTGAAGTCATCACCATTACCTGCCCCTGGACCGGTGCCGAAGAAGGCATGTTCAAGAAGGTGGTTGCCAACTTTGAGAAAGCCACTGGCGCGACCGTGAAGCATTCCTGCTCGCAAAGCTCCGAGCAGCAGATCGTGATCGACATCAAGGCCGGTTCGCCGTCCAACATCTCGGTGTTTCCCCAGCCCGGCCTGGCCGCCAACATGGCCGCCATCGATGGCCTGAAGCCCCTGGGCTCCAAGGCACAAGACTGGGTGAAGAAGAACTACGCCGCGGGCAGTTCCTGGGCCGATCTGGGCACCTACGCCAACAAGGCCGGCAAGAAAGAGTTCTACGGCATGTTCTACAACGTGAACGTGAAGAGCCTGGTCTGGTACCTGCCTGAGAACTTCAAGGAAAAGGGCTACAAAGTGCCCAAGTCCATGGAAGACCTGCAAGCCCTGACCAAGAAAATTGCCGCCGACGGTGGCAAGCCCTGGTGTATCGGCCTGGGTTCGGACGCCGCCACCGGCTGGCCCGCGACCGACTGGGTGGAAGACATGATGCTGCGCACCCAGTCCCCCGAGGTGTACGACGGCTGGGTCAGCAACAAGGTCAAGTTCAACGACAAGCGCGTAGTTGACGCCATCGAGGCCTACGGCTGGTTTGCCAAGAACGACGCCTATGTGGACGGCGGCGCCAAAGCCGTGGCCACCGTGAGCTTCAAGGACAGCCCCAAAGGCCTGTTCGGCTCGCCACCCAAGTGCTATATGCACCGCCAGGCGTCCTTCATTCCGGCCTTCTTCCCCGAAGGCAAGGCCGATGAAGCCGACTTCTTCTATTTCCCGTCCTACGCCAGCAAGAAGCTGGGCAACCCGGTCCTGGGCGGCGGCACCATCCTCACCATCACCAAGGACAGCAAGGGCGCCCGTGCCTTCATGGAGTACCTGCAGCATCCCCAGTCGCATGAGATCTGGATGGCCGAAGGTGGTTTCCTGACACCGCACAAGGGTGTGGACCTGGCCAAGTACAAGACGGCCTCGCTGAAAAAGCAGGGCGAGATCTTGCAGAACGCCACCACCTTCCGCTTTGACGGTTCCGACCTGATGCCTGGCGCAGTAGGTGCGGGCAGCTTCTGGAAGGGCATGGTCAACTACTCCGGTGGCCAGTCCGCCCAAGCGGTGGCTGACGAAATCCAGAAGAGCTGGGACGCCATCAAGTAAGCCTCTCCTCTGACAGCGCCGTGGGGCGCGTCTTCCGGCCGGCGGCTTGCGGGCTGCCGGCCTTTTTGAATCCCTGTCGAACTCTTCCTCACGCAACGTACCAGAGTGGGTCCCATGACCGATCAAATCCTCCAGACCCTGACTGCGGTGGTGGTCAGCATTGCGTTTTGCCTGCTGTACTTTGCCGGCTCCAATTTCCTGCTCGACAAGATTGTTCACCTGCCCCTGGGCAGCAAGAGTGGTCGAGAGGTGTTGCGCGCCAGCGTGCGGCCCTGGTTGTTCCTGGCGCCCGCCCTCCTGTTGTTGGGCACCTATTTGCTGTACCCCCTGTTCGAAACCTTTCGCCTCGGTTTTTTTGACGCGACGGGCGAGCAATTTGTCGGGCTTGCCAATTACCAGTGGGTGTTGGTCGACCAGAACTTTCTGATCACCATCCGCAACAACTTCATATGGCTGCTGGTGGTGCCGGCAGCCGCGACGGCCCTGGGGCTGGTGGTGGCCGTGCTGGCCGATCGCGTGTGGTGGGGCGGTTTTGCCAAGTCCATGGTGTTCATGCCCATGGCCATCAGCTTTGTGGGAGCCAGCGTGATCTGGAAGTTTGTCTACGACTTCCGCGGCCCCGATGCCGAGCAAATTGGCATCCTGAACGCCATCGTCATGGGCATGGGGTTTGAGCCCCAGGCCTGGGTCACCGTGCCGTTCTGGAACAACTTTTTCCTCATGGCCATCCTGATCTGGATCCAGACGGGTTTTGCCATGGTGATCCTGTCCGCCGCGCTGCGTGGCGTGCCGCACGAAACCATCGAGGCGGCGCGCATCGATGGTGCCAGTGAGCTTCAAATCTTTTTCGAGATCATGGTGCCGCAGGTCATGTCCACGGTACTGGTGGTCTGGACCACCATCACCATCACCGTGCTCAAGGTGTTCGACATCGTGATGGCCATGACCGGTGGCCAGTGGGACACCAGCGTGCTGGCCAACCTGATGTATGACTGGATGTTCCGCGGTGGCGGTGACTACGGGCGCAGCTCCACGCTGGCCATGGTGCTCATGTTCGCGGTGATTCCCGTCATGGCCTTCAATATCCGCCGGTTCCGCACCGAGGAGGCGCAACGATGAAAAAATATTTCAGCCTGCCATCGCTGGCCGCCCAGGCTTTGCTGCTGGCCATTGTGCTGGTCTGGGTGCTACCTACCTTCGGTCTGTTTGTGTCCAGCTTCCGCGACAAGCAGCAACTGGTCTCCAGTGGCTGGTGGACGGCCCTGTCGACCCAAACGCGTGCTGACATGCGCCGCACCGGGGGGGGCCAGAGTGCGGTGCAGGAGGGTGACAAGACGGTCATCAAGGGCTTGCTGTTTGGCGAGCAGTCGGCCGTGCGCATCAAGCAGTTTTCGCTCAAGTCGGCCAACCCCAAGGAGTTTGCGGTAGGCACCGTGGCCGAGGTGGCAGATGGCCAGGTGTTTGACGAGGAGGACGGCAAACCCGATGGCACCCTGACAGTGGCAGCCGACGGGGCCTATCGGCTGGAGCTCAATGCACCTTACGACAAGGACCGCGGCATTCGGGTGTTTTATGTGGCCGAGTCGCCGCCCGTGTTCCTGACACAGAACTACGAGAAGGTGGTGGCTTCCGAAGGTGTCGGCCAGGCCTTTCTCAACACCTTCAAGGTCACTATTCCGGCCACCTTCATCCCCATCCTGATTGCCGCCTTTGCGGCCTATGCCTTCAGCTGGATGGAGTTCCCGGGACGCAAGTGGTTGTTTGTGGTGGTGGTCGGCCTGTTGGTGGTGCCGCTGCAGATGTCCCTGATTCCGTTGCTGCGCCTGTACAACCAGTTGGGCGAGACCTTGGGCATGGAGTCCAAGTCTTACCTGGGGGTGTGGCTAGCGCACTCGGCCTTTGGCCTGCCATTGGCCATTTACCTGTTGCGCAACTACATCGCTTCGCTGCCGCGCGACATCATCGAGAGTGCGCGCATGGATGGCGCCTCGCACTTCCAGATTTTCACGGGCATTGTGCTGCCGCTGTCGATTCCCGCGCTGGCCAGCTTTGCCATCTTCCAGTTCCTCTGGGTCTGGAACGACTTCCTCATCGCGCTGGTGTTCCTGGGCAAGGCCCCGGACCAGATCGTGCTGACCATCAAGCTCAATGATTTGCTGGGTTCGCGCGGCGAGAGCTGGGAAATCCTGACCGCCAGCGCCTTTGTGTCGATCGCGGTGCCGGTCGCGGTGTTCTTCTCGTTGCAGCGCTTCTTTGTGCGCGGCCTGCTGTCGGGTTCCGTCAAGTAACTTTTTCTTCCCTTTCCTTCGTTTCTGTATGACCAAAGCATCGAATGACAACTGGTGGCGCGGCGGCGTCATCTACCAAATCTACCCCCGCAGCTTCGCCGACAGCAATGGTGACGGCATTGGTGACCTGAACGGCATCACCGCCAAGCTGGACTATGTGGCGGCCTTGGGGGCCGATGGCATCTGGCTCTCGCCGTTTTTCAAGAGCCCGATGAAAGACTTCGGCTACGACGTCAGCGACTACTGCGATGTAGATCCCATGTTCGGCACCGTGGCCGACTTCCGCAAACTGGTGGACCGCGCCCATGCGCTGGGTCTCAAGGTCATGATTGACCAGGTGCTGTCGCACAGCTCGGACCAGCACCCCTGGTTTGTCGAGAGCCGCTCCAACCTCACGAACCCCAAGGCCGACTGGTACGTGTGGGCGGACGCCCAGAGTGATGGCACGCCGCCAAACAACTGGTTGTCGATTTTTGGTGGTAGCGCCTGGCAGTGGGACACCCGCCGTTGCCAGTACTACATGCACAACTTCCTGACCAGCCAGCCCGATCTGAACTTCCACAACGCCGAGGTGCAGAACGCCTTGTTGGACACGGTGAAGTTTTGGCTGGACCTGGGCGTGGACGGCTACCGTCTGGACACCGCCAACTTCTACTTCCACGATGCGCAGTTGCGCAGCAACCCGCCCCGTGGCCGCCCTGACGGCGAAGACCCTGCCGTGAACGCCGTGAACCCCTATGGCTGGCAATGGCACAAGCACGACAAGAGCCAACCCGAGAACCTGGCTTTTCTGCGCCGCCTGCGCGCGTTGCTGGACCAGTACCCGAACACCACCATGGTGGGTGAAATTGGTGACGACGATGGCCTGGCCCGCGTGGCCGAGTACACCAGTGGCGGCGACAAACTGCACATGGCCTACTGCTTTGACCTGCTGGGCACGGCCCACAGTGCCGCCCACTTCCGCGGCTTTGTGCAGCGCTTTGAAGAAGTGGCGCCTGGGGGCTGGCCGTGCTGGGCTCTCTCCAACCACGACGTGGTGCGCGTCGCCAGCCGCTGGGGCAGCGCTGACAAGCCCGCCCACCCCGACCTCTTGCGTCTGGGCGCTGCGTTGCAGATGAGCCTGCGCGGCTCGCCTTGCATTTACCAGGGCGACGAGCTGGGCCTGCCCGAAGCCGACATTGCCTTTGAAGACCTGCAGGACCCCTACGGCATCACCATGTGGCCCGAGTTCAAGGGCCGTGACGGTTGCCGTACCGCCCACCCTTGGGCCAGAGACTCGGACGATCTGGGCTTCTCCAGCGCGCCCCAGCCGGCGGCCCCGTGGTTGCCGGTCATCGAACCGCACCGTGCACTGGCGGTGGATGTGCAGGAGCGGGATGCGGGTTCCTTGCTCAACTTCTACCGCGGCTTGCTGCGCTGGCGCAAGACGCAGCCAGCGTTGGTGAGCGGCACGCTGCACGTGCTGCCGGCGCATCCGCAGGTGCTGGCCTTTGTCCGGGCTCTGGACGGTGTACAGATTCTGTGTGTGTTCAATTTCAGTGATGCCGTTGCCGCTTGGGAGATCCCCGCTGCCTACGCCGCAGCCATGGTCCTGCCGGGCAGTGGCTTGGCCGAGGTGCCACGCGCCAGCCATGTATTGCAGATGCCTGCGTGGGGGGGCGCGTATCTCCGGCTGGTTTAGCTTGTACGCTTCAGGGTTTGGCAGCGCCGCGGTGGTGTTGCCAGGTCAGAGAGTTGTTTGATGCCACCCATCTCCCGCCCGCGTCTCAATACCATTGCTGGCCCCTTGCTGGGTGAGTTTTTGCTGGGCATGAGTGTGGCCATGGGCGGTCTGTGGCTGGCTTCACATACTTCGGATGCGGCCGCCGGTGCGTTCGGACTGGTGAACCAGATTCTGGAAACCCTGTTTGTGGTGTTCCGTGTGCTGGCGATTGGCCTGGGCGTGGTGGTGACCCAGTACCTGGGCGGCGGGCAGCATGCCGCCTCGCGACGTGCTGCCTTGCTGGCCCTGGGGGCCAGCACCTGGGCGGGTGTTCTGGTGGTCTGTACGGTGGTGGCCGGTAACGATCTGGTACTGGACTGGCTCAATGCGCCCGACGCGATCGTGGCACTGGCTGCACCGTTTTTGCAGTGGTTCGCGCCTGCCTTGATGCTGGAGGCGTACAACCTCAGCATGGCTTCTGTGCTGCGTGCCCATCTGTTCTCACGCGACTCCCTCAAGGTCATGATCGTCATGCACAGCAGCCACTTGCTGTTGGCCGCCGTGTTGATGCGCGGCTGGGGCGAATGGGACGGCATGGGGCTGGAGGGCTACGCGATTGCCATGCTGGTCAGCCGCGCGCTAGGGTTGGTGATGCACCTGTGGTTCTGGCGCATCCGCATGCATCTGGTGCCGCAAGCGCGCGACTGGTGGGCTGCGAGCTGGAAAGATCTGGGGCCGGTGCTGCGCGTGGGCTTGCCCGGCGCTGGGGTCGAGGTGGCGTACCGTGGCGCCTTCATGGTGTCGGTGGCGGCCACGGCCCGGCTGGGCGTGACGGCACTGGCCACTCACTCTTACACCCTGCAGTTGCTCAAGTACGTGCTGCTGACCAGCATGGCCATTGGGTGGGCCTGCGAAATCATGGTGGGGCGTCTGGTCGGTGCCGGGGATTTGCGCGTGGCCAATGGCCTGGTGCGCAAGGCGGTGCGCAATGGGCTGCTGGCCTCGGGGTCGCTGGCACTGCTGGCTGCGCTGGGCGCGCCTTGGCTGATGCGCATGTTCACCAAAGACCCGGCAGTGATTCAGGCCGCCCAGACGCTGTTGTGGATTTCGCTGGTTCTGGAAACCGGGCGCGTGTTCAACCTGATCCTGAACGGAGCCTTGCGGGCAACCGGCGACGCGATTTACCCCGCGGCTTCCAGCGTGGCTTCGCTGGTGTTGGTGCTGGGCGTGGGGTCGTTCTGGCTGGGGCGCTTGTTCGGCCTGCCCGGCATCTGGATGGCTTACGCCATTGACGAATGGATCCGTGGCCTGTTGCTCCTGGCCCGCTGGTTGTGGCGCGGTTGGTTGCCCAACGCGCGCGACAGCCGCAGGCGCCTGCGTGCCGGCGAGTAGCCGTCTCTAGCCAAAAGTGCAGGGCAAGACGCCCTGTACGCCTGGCTCCACGACAAAAATGCTGCCGGCCAGCGGGTAACGTTCCAGCGTGGCCTCGTCCAGCCCTGCGCGGGCGCTTGTCACCAGCAGCAGATCCAAGTTGGCGCCACCAAAGGCCATGCTGGTGATCTGCGGTGCGGGCAGGGCGATGGTGCGTAGCAAGGCACCTTGGGGGGTGAACTGCCGAATGCAACTGCCACCCCAAAACGCCACCCATACGTTGCCATCGCGGTCCAGCGTCATGCCGTCCGGCGTGCCGTCATCACCACCAAACTTGTTCCACTCCGTCTTGCCCGAGAGCACGCCTTGGGGCGAGAGGTCGTAGCGGTAGACCGTGTCCAGAAACGAATCGGTGTGCAACATCCAGCTGCCGTCGTGTGCGATGGCAGGGCCGTTGGCGATGTAGATACCACTTTCGACCACACTGATCTCACCCGAGGGTGCAAGCTGGGCCAGGCGGCCCTGGCGCAAACCAGGTTCGTCGTTGCGCATGGATCCTGCCCAGATGCGGCCATGGCAATCCGCCTTGGCATCGTTCAGGCGTACCAGCGGTTCACCGGGGTGCGGCGTGCCGATGGGCTCAATGCGCAGGACGGGCTCCAGCCACAGGCGTACAAAGCCCGATTGCAGGCCGGCGATGAAGCCATCCCCGTCGGTGCGGGGAATCAACCAGCCTATGCGCTCAGGCATGGCCCAGGTTTGCCGCGCGTCCGTCGCGGGGGTCCAGGCATGCAAGGCACGGCCATGAATGTCCACAAAGAAGAAGCGTTCGCTGGCAGCGTGCCACAGCGGACCTTCACCCAGTTGCAGGTCGGCGGGCCAGACGGTACGAGTGGGGGGCATGTTCAGGTCCATCCGGCGTCCACCACAAAGTCTTGTGCCGTCACCATGCGGCTGTCGTCAGCGGAGAGGAACAGGGCCATATTGGCCACGTCGCTGCCCACAATGCGACCGGGGAGGCACTGGTTTTCGTCCATGGCTTTTTCACCGGCTTCATCCACCCACATGGTGAGTTGTTTCTCGGTCATGATCCAGCCGGGTGACAGGGTGTTCACGCGGATATTGAGTTTGCCCAAGTCACGCGCCAGGCTGCGCGACAGACCCACGGTGGCCGATTTGCAGGTGGCATACACCGGGTAGCCCGCGCCTTTGATCATCCAGCTGATGGAGCCCAGGTTGACGATGGCACCGCCGCCCAGCCGTGTCATGCCGTCCACCACGGCCTGCGCCGCAAAGAAAGCCGGACGCAGGTTGATGGCCACACGCCAGTCAAAGTCGTCCGGGGTCACATCGGCCAGGTTGTGGCGCTGGTCGTTGGCCACGTTGTTGACCAGGACGCTGATGTCACCAAAGCGCTGGGCTGTGGTCGCAATGGCTTCACGCAAGGCGTTCACATCGGCGGCGTCACTCTGCAAAAACAGGGGGGTGGGGCCCAAAGCCGAGGCCGCTTCGACCACCTTGGCGGCCGCTTCGGCATTGCGGCCGGTAAAGCCCACCTTGGCGCCCTGGCGCGCATAGGCGATCACGATGTCGGCACCAATGCCGGAGCTGCCACCGGTCACAAAAACCGTGCGCCCAGCCAGGCTGGGGTACCTGGCAAATTCAGAAAGAGAGGGGGAGGACATGGAAAGGACTCAAAAAAGGATGCGGGAATTGTAGCGAAAGTGTCTCAATCATCATACAAATAAATGGACATTCACAACACGGGGGGAATAACCGCCCGCTTCATCAGTGAGCGGGTGTCTGACAGCAGGCCCGCCATGCGATGCAAGGCACTCTGGGCATCGCGTGCCTCAATGGCTTCAAACACCTTCTGGTGGTCGGGCAGGGCTTGCTTGAAGTTTTCGGACGTGCGTGCGCTTACCGCCAAGAGAGACTCCAGCGCACTGCCAATGATGGCGGCCAACGGCATCAGCAGCGGGTTGTTGGTGGCTTTGAGCACGGCGGTATGGAAGGCCAGGTCGGCTTGCACCCATTCACTGATATGGCTGGCCTTTTGCATGGCATCCAGCGCGCGGGCAATATCGGCCAGTTGCTCGGGTTTGTGGCTGGTAGCGGCCAGCGCAGCGGCGGAGGGTTCGATGATTTCGCGCAACTCGGTCAGGTGCTGCAAAAACTCGGCATCGGCGCCCGTGGCGCAGCGCCAAGCCAGGATGTCGGGGTCCAGCAGGTTCCACTGTTCGGTGGGGCGCACGCGTGTGCCGATGCGCGGCCGCGGCTCCAGCAGGCCTTTGGCCGCCAGCACCTTGATGGCTTCACGCAGCGCGGTGCGGCTGACTGCCAGCTCGGCGCAGAGCTGGTCTTCATTGGGCAGCAAGGCCCCCGCGGCATAGACGCCGCCAACCACCCGGCGGCCCAACTCGTTCACCACCTGGCCATGCAGGTTGCGCCCGGCATAGGTGGCGTGGGGAGGGGGTACGGAAGACTTCATGGGGCAAGGCGGGGGTGTTTTGCGGAAAAATCGGGTCTAATCATCATATGTTTAAATTCGCCTGAACATCCACTGTGAACTCCCAAAATATGGCTGCCAACCCTCTTGTTTCGATTGTCGGTGTGGACTGGGGTACCACCCACCGTCGGGCGTATGCGATCACGGGCGACGGCGCGTGTGCACGTGAAATCTCTGATTCGGACGGCGCGCTGGCCTGCAAAGGCCGCTTTCCCGCCGCTCTGGACGTCGCGCTGCAAGCGTTGGATGTGCACGGCACGGGCGTGGTGCTGGCAGGCATGGTGGGCAGCGCACTGGGCTGGCACGAGGTGCCGTATGTCGATAGCAGCGTGCCCGTGCAAGACCTGGCCGCCCATGCCATGCGGGTGCCCGATGCGGCGCCTGGCGTGTCGGCCATCATTATTCCGGGCTACCGCGTACGCAATGCGCAGGGCGTGCCCGATGTGATGCGCGGCGAAGAAACCCAGCTGTTGGGCGCCTGGGCCCTGGGGCACCGCAGTGGCTGGTTTGTGCTGCCCGGCACGCACAGCAAGTGGGTGGAGTTGCACGAAGGCCGCGTAGTCCAGCTACGCACCTACATGACCGGTGAATTGTTCGACCTGCTCAGCAAACATGGCACGGTGGCCGCGGCAGCCGGTGGTGTGGCTCCGGTGTGGGACGAGACGGCCTTTGCAGAAGGCGTGAAGGCTGCGGGCCACCATGCGCTGAGTCACCAGATTTTCAGTGTCCGGGCGCGCGTGGTCTGCAAAGACATGGCGGCCTCCAGCACTACCGCCTATTTGAGCGGTTTGTTGATTGGCACCGAACTCAAAGACGTGTTGCAGGGCAGCGCAGGCACAGGCCCGCAGGGCACGTTCAAACTGCTGGGCTCGCCGCAACTCGCGGCCCACTACCAGACTGCGGCCCAGCACCTGGGCCTGTCGTTCGACATCCTCGACGCCAAGGCTGCCTTTGTGGCGGCCGTCCACCACATTCACCTGAACTGGAAACCCCTATGAGCGATTCCCTGGAACTGTTGGCGCGTGCGCGCCGCACCCCCTTGGTGGCCATCTTGCGCGGGCTGCTGCCTGCCGAGGCGCAAGCTGTGGGGGAGGCACTGGTCGAGAGCGGCTTTCGCACGCTGGAAGTGCCACTGAACCGCCCAGGTGCGCTGGAATGTATTGCCACGCTGGCGCGCACCCTGCCGGCCGACGCCATTGTGGGCGGCGGCACCATGCTGGCCGTGGCCGATGTGGAAGCTGTGCACGCTGCCGGCGGCCGCCTCATGGTCTCGCCCAACTGCGATGTCGCAGTGATCCGCCGTGCGGTGGAGCTGGGCATGCTGTGCGCGCCTGGTGTGGCCACGCCGACGGAGGCCTTTGCGGCTTTGCAGGCGGGTGCCCACGCGCTCAAGCTCTTCCCGGCCGAGATGGTGGGCCACGGCGGCATCAAGGCCCTGAAGTCGGTGCTCCCTGCGGGCACCGACCTGTGGCCCGTGGGTGGCATCACCCCCGAAAGCATGGCCCCCTGGAAGAAGGCTGGCGCGACCGGCTTCGGCATTGGCAGCCAGCTGTTTGCACCGGGTACTTCTGCGGCCGATGTGTTGCAGCGCGGGCGCGCCTACGTGCAGGCCTGGCAACAGGCCTGAGGCCTTAGCCCTGCTTGAGGGCCAGGGCGCGGTCGTACAGCGCGTTGCGGGCCTCACCGGTGATGTCGGCCGCCAGCTTCACCGCGGTTTTAAGTGGCAGCTCTGCCAGCAACAGCTTGAGCACCCGGTCGTCCGGCGCTTGCGTGGCGTTGCCTGCGGCGGGGTGAATCACCAACGCAAACTCGCCGCGTAAGCGGTTTGCATCGGCGGCCAGCCAGGCCGCCAACTCCGCCGCTGCCACGGTGGCAATCTCTTCAAACTGCTTGGTCAGTTCACGTCCCACGGTGACCAGGCGTTCGCCCAGCGGTGCCAGCGCCAGCGCCAGCGCTTCAATGCGGTGGGGGGCTTCCAGCAGCACCACCGCGCGGCGTTCTTCGGCCAGCAGCTGCACCTCGTGGCCGCGTTCGGTCGCCTTGGAGGATAAAAACCCCCGGAACACAAAACCACTGTGGCCATCACCACCTTCTGCCAAGCCGGCCGCACACAGGGCCGTGGTCACGCTGCTGGCCCCGGGCAGGGGGATGCTGCGCAGGCCCGCAGCCCGTACCTGGGTCACCAGCCGCGCACCAGGGTCACTGATGCCGGGTGTCCCCGCATCGCTCACATAGGCCACACGCTGGTCCTGGCGCAGGCGGTTTACAACACCTTCCGCCGCCTGGGCCTCATTGTGCTGGTGCACCGCCAGCAGCTGTGCGGACGATTTGTCGATGCCGTAGGCGCGCAGCAATTGCTGGGTATGGCGGGTGTCCTCGCAGGCAATTGTGTCGGCCAGCGCCAGCACGTGCAGCGCGCGCAAGCTGATGTCGGCCAGGTTGCCAATCGGGGTGGCTATCAGGTACAGCGCGCCCTGCGGATAATGCTGCGCACCGGCAGCCTCTTTGGCAGCGGACAGGGCAGAGATAAACGACGCACTCATAGATGGAATTCTTTCCGAAACGACCTGCACGAAGCGCGACCACCAAACAGCTGGGGGACGCGGGAGAAGACGCCGCTCTGCGCTATTTGCAAGGGCAGGGGCTGATGCTGGTCACCCGCAATTATCGAACCCCCGGACGGGGCGGCGGAGAAATCGATCTGATCATGCGCTCGCCCGATGGCACCCTGGTGTTTGTGGAGGTGCGCAAACGGGCCTCCAGCAGCCACGGCGGGGGTGCCGCCAGTGTGGGGGCGGTCAAACAGCGCCGCATTGTGTTTGCTGCACAGCATTACCTGCTGCGCCTGGCGCGCTTGCCTCCCTGCCGTTTCGATGTGGTGGTCCTGGACGGCGACCAGATCGAATGGCTGCAGGCCGCATTTGATGCATCCTGATACATCTCAAGACGCCTGATCCCTTGGGGATTTGGGTGCCGCGGTATCATCCGGCCCATGCTTGAGCAACGTATTCAACAACACTTTATTGACAGTGCAGACCTGAAGTACCAGTCGGCACAAGGCTTGAGCAAGCCGATTGCAGACGCGGTGCAAGCCATGTTGGCCTGTGTCACCAGTGGTGGCAAAGTGCTGGCCTGCGGCAACGGTGGCTCCGCCGCCGACGCACAACATTTCGCCGCCGAGTTTGTGGGACGCTTTGAGCGTGAACGCCCCGAACTGGGCGCCATTGCGCTGACCACCGACACCTCCATCATCACCGCCATTGCCAACGATTACGACTACAACGTGATCTTCTCGCGCCAGGTGCGCGCCCTCGGTGCGCCAGGGGACGTGCTGTTGGCAATTTCCACCAGCGGCAACTCTGCCAATGTGCTGGCTGCCATCGAGGCGGCCCATGCCCGCGAAATGGTGGTGGTGGGATTAACAGGACGCGGCGGCGGCAAAATGGCGCAGGTCTTGCGCGACACCGATGTGCATATCTGTGTGCCACACGAACGTACGGCCCGCATTCAAGAGGTCCATATTTTGGCGCTGCATTGCATTTGTGATGCCGTCGATGCCCAACTGCTGGGCGAACAGGAAATCAACCCATGAACTCCCGATTGAAACGTTTAACCCTGGTTGCGGCTCTGGCCGGATCTCTGGCAAGTCTTAGCGCGTGTTTCCCATTGCTTGTCGGCGGTGCCGTGGGAGGCATGTTGGTTGCTACCGACCGTCGCACCTCCGGTTCGGTGGTGGAGGATGAAGGCATCGAGCAGCGCTCTGCCAGCCGCATCCGTGAAAACCTGGGTGACCGTGTGCATGTCAACGTCACCAGCTACAACCGCCAGGTGTTGTTGACAGGCGAGGTGCCCACGGCCCAAGACAAGCAGTTGGTGGAGCAGATCGTGTCGAGGGTGGACAACGTGCGCAACATCGTCAACGAGTTGGGCGTCATGGGCAATGCCAGCCTGACCCAGCGCTCGTCCGACTCCCTGGTGACTGGTCGCGTCAAGGCGGCGCTGGTGGACGCCAAAGACCTGTTTGCCAATGCCTTCAAAATCGTGACGGAACGGGGCACCACCTATGTGATGGGCCGTGTGACCGAGCGGGAAGCCAAACGCGCCACGGAAGTGATCAGCAGCACCTCTGGGGTGCAGCGCGTGGTGCGTATTTTGGAAGTTATTTCGGAAGACGAGTTGGCCCGCCTGCAGCCAGCGCCCCCTCCCGCAGAAGCACCCAAGCAATAAAAAACGGCCCGTCAGGGCCGTTTTTCATGGTGGGGCGCGGGGACTACATTCACTTCAACCGCTTGATCAGGCTGCTGGTGTCCCAGCGCTTGCCGCCCATCTGCTGCACATCGGCGTAGAACTGGTCTACCAAGGCGGTCACTGGCAGGCGTGCACCGTTGCGTTTGGCTTCATCCAGCACCAGACCCAGGTCCTTGCGCATCCAGTCCACCGCAAACCCGAAATCAAACTTGTCGGCCACCATGGTCTTGCCACGGTTGTCCAGCTGCCAGCTTTGGGCTGCGCCCTTGCCGATCACGTCCAGCACCTGGTTCATGTCCAGCCCGGCTTTCTGGCCAAAAGCAATCGCCTCCGAGAGGCCCTGCACCAGCCCGGCAATACAAATCTGGTTCACCATCTTGGCGAGTTGACCGGCACCGCTCTCACCGAGCAGCGTGAAGGCACGGGAGAAGGCCATGGCGACGGGTTTGACCGTTTCAAACGCATTCGCATCACCCCCACACATCACGGTCAGCAGACCGTTTTGCGCACCGGCTTGGCCGCCGGACACGGGGGCATCGATGAACTGCAGGCTCCGGGCGTGTGCTGCGACACTGAGCTCGCGTGCGATATCGGCAGACGCGGTGGTGTGGTCCACAAAAATGGCGCCGGGCTTCATGCCCGCAAAGGCACCATCGGCCCCCAGGGTCACGCTGCGCAGGTCGTCGTCATTGCCCACGCAGCAAAACACGATGTCCGCCTGCTGTACCGCCTGGCGAGGTGTGGGGGCGTGGGAATGGGCGCCCAATTGGCTGCTAGCCCCCGCAAATTCTGCGCACCAAGCTATCGATTTTGTAGCGGTCCGGTTGTACACCGTGACCTGGTGGCCAGCGCGGGCCAGGTGCCCGGCCATGGGGTAGCCCATGACGCCCAGGCCCAGAAAGGCGACGGAGTAGGCGGGGGAGGGTTCGTAGGTTTTGTCGTTGATGTTGGGCATGACAATAAAGGATTCAATCGGGTGGAAAGGCAATTTTCCGCCGGGCCGCCCCAAGGAAAATTAGCCCCCTTGGGGGGCAGCGACCCGCGCAGCGGCGGAGCGTGGGGGCCACGTTTTACATAATCGCGAAATTTTCGGTACCGGCGGACAGGTCGTTGGACTTGCCGCGCTGGCTGTTGAGTTTGATCTGCAGGCGCAGGTCGTTGAGCGAATCGGCGTTGCGCAGCGCGTCTTCGTAGGTGATCGCATTGCCTTCGTAGAGGTCGAATAGCGCCTGGTCGAAGGTTTGCATGCCGGCCTGGCGGCTCTTCTTCATGATTTCCTTCACCTCGGACACTTCGCCCTTGAAGATCAGGTCGGAAATCAGCGGCGAGTTGATCATGATCTCTACCGCAGCGACACGGCCCTTGCCATCCTGCTTGGGGATCAGGCGCTGCGAGACCAGGGCTTTCAGGTTCAGTGACAGGTCCATCAGCAACTGGCTGCGGCGCTCTTCGGGGAAGAAGTTGATGATGCGGTCCAGCGCCTGGTTGGCGCTGTTGGCGTGCAGGGTGGCCAGGCACAGGTGGCCGGTTTCGGCAAAGGCCACCGCGTGTTCCATGGTTTCGCGGTCGCGGATCTCGCCCATCAGAATCACATCTGGCGCCTGGCGCAGCGTGTTCTTCAGCGCCGCTTCCCAGCTGTCGGTATCCAGGCCCACTTCGCGCTGCGTGACCACACAGTTCTTGTGCGCATGCACAAACTCCACCGGGTCTTCGATGGTGATGATGTGGCCAAAGGACTTGTCATTGCGCCAATCCACCATGGCCGCCAGCGTGGTGGATTTGCCTGAACCCGTGGCGCCCACCATGATGCACAGGCCGCGCTTGGCCATCACCACCTCCTTGAGCACCTGGGGCACGCCCAGCCCGTCGATGGTGGGCAGCACCTGCGGAATCACGCGCAGCACCAGCCCGACCTTGCCCTGCTGGATGAAAGCGTTGGCGCGGAAGCGGCCTATGCCGGCCGGCGCGATGGCGAAGTTGCTCTCCTTGGTGCGCTCGAACTCCGCCACCTGCTTGTCGTTCATGATGGAACGCGCCAGTGCCATGGTGTGCGCCGCGTTGAGTGGCTGGGGCGAGACCTTGGTGATCTTGCCGTCCACCTTGATGGCGGGCGGAAACTCGGCGGTGATGAACAAGTCGCTGCCATTGCGGCTGACCATCAGCTTGAGCAGGTCGTTGATAAATTTGGTTGCCTGATCGCGTTCCATAAGAACACCTCCTTTTCGCTAAATCGACACGGTGGAGCGAAGTGCCCCCAAAACCCAGGAACACCGCGGGACCGGCTTTGCCGGACCGCTGGTGTTGCCCCCTGCAAGGGGGAAAGCGGCCACACGCAGTGGGCAAGCCGGGGGGTGTTCCACAGCTACCCCGGGAAGTTCTCAGGGATTTTGGCTTTGCCACGGGCTTCTGAGGGGCTGATGATGTTGCGCTTCACCAGGTCGGTCAGGTTCTGGTCCAGCGTCTGCATGCCCACGCTGTTGCCGGTCTGGATGGAGGAGTACATCTGTGCCACCTTGGCCTCGCGGATCAGGTTGCGGATGGCGCTGGTGCCCAACATGATTTCGTGCGCTGCCACACGGCCCTGGCCGTCTTTGGTTTTGCACAGGGTTTGCGAGATCACGGCCTGCAGCGACTCGGACAACATGGCCCGCACCATTTCCTTTTCTTCGGACGGGAACACGTCAATGATCCGGTCGATGGTCTTGGCCGCACTCGATGTGTGCAAGGTACCAAACACCAAGTGGCCTGTTTCTGCGGCCGTCATGGCCAGGCGAATGGTTTCCAGGTCGCGCATTTCGCCCACCAGAATCGCATCTGGATCTTCCCGTAGCGCGGACTTCAGCGCGGCGGCAAAACTCAGCGTGTGCGGCCCCACTTCACGCTGGTTGACCAGACACTTCTTGGACTCGTGCACAAACTCGATCGGGTCTTCCACCGTCAGGATGTGGCCGAACTCGGTTTCGTTTAAGAAGTTGACCATGGCCGCCAGCGTGGTGGACTTGCCCGATCCCGTGGGGCCGGTGACCAGTACCAGGCCGCGTGGCTTCAAGGCCAGGTCGGCAAAAATCTTGGGTGCGTTGAGCTGCTCCAGCGAGAGGATTTTGCTCGGAATCGTCCGGAACACTGCACCCGCGCCGCGGTTGTGGTTGAAGGCGTTGACCCGGAAGCGCGCCAGACCGTCAATCTCGAAAGAGAAGTCGATTTCCAGGAACTCCTCGTACATCTTGCGCTGCGTGTCGTTCATGATGTCGTACACCATGGCGTGCACCTGCTTGTGGTCCAGCGGCTCCACGTTGATGCGTCGCACATCGCCATGCACCCGGATCATGGGAGGGAGACCGGCAGAGAGGTGCAAGTCGGAAGCCTTGTTTTTGACGCTGAACGCCAACAGCTGGGTAATGTCCACGGAATCCTCTTTCGCTGAGATGGGCTGGGAAGGGTTTGGTACGCTTGGCAGATTATGACGATGATTGCAGACAATCTCCACGCGGTACGCGCCCGCATCACCCAGGCGTGCACACAGGCCGGACGGCCGGTGGACGCGGTGCAACTGCTGGCAGTTTCCAAGACTTTTGGCCCCGATGCGGTGCAGCAGGCCTTTGACGCGGGCCAGCGTGCGTTTGGCGAAAACTACATCCAGGAAGCGGTGGAAAAAATCGCCGCACTGACCGCGCTGCCGATTGAATGGCACTGCATCGGCCCCATCCAGAGCAACAAGACGCGGCTGGTGGCGGAGCACTTCCAATGGGCACACACGGTGGACCGGTTGAAGATCGCCCAGCGCCTGAGCGAGCAGCGTCCGGCGCATTTGCCGCCCTTGCAGGTGTGTGTGCAGGTGAATGTGGATGGCGGTCCCACCAAGTCGGGCGTGTTGCCCGACGAGGCGCTGGCGCTGGCTCGCGCCGTAGCGCAGTTGCCGCGCCTGCAGTTGCGAGGTCTGATGTGTATTCCCGAACCTGCTATTGATTTTGTAGCTGCTTGCGCAGTATTCAAGAGGGCTAGAGGCCTATTTGATGCATTAAATGCAGAGGGGCTGGGGCTGGACACCCTCTCCATGGGCATGAGTGCTGACCTGGATGCTGCCGTGGCCAGCGGTAGCACCCAGGTGCGGGTGGGCAGTGCGATCTTTGGCGCCCGCAGCTACCCTGCCGCGACTTGAGTGCGCCCGCGCCCGCCGTCGGTAGGCATGGGTCACTTCACAAGCTTGGGCGCCAGCTTGTTATTGCAGCTTCAGATGGGTGGTGTTCTTGATTTCTTCCATCACCGCATAGGTGCGCGTCTCGCGTACGCCGGGCAGCTGCCACAGCACGGTCCCTGCAAACTGCCGGTAGGCCACCATGTCCGCCATGCGGGTTTTGAGCAGGTAGTCAAAGCCGCCGGCCACCATGTGGCACTCCATGATTTCGGGGCGCACCTGCACCGCAGCCTTGAAGGCGTCAAACACATTGGGCGTGGTCTTGTCCAGCAGTACCTCAATAAAGACCATCATGCCCGCGCCCAACTTGAGCGGGTTCAAACGGGCTTCATAGCCCAGGATGTACGCGTCTTTGGTGAGCCGCTGTACGCGGGCCAGTACCGCCGTGGGGGATAGCCCCACGGTCTCGGCCAGTTTCAGATTGGACAGTCGTCCATCCTCTTGCAGGCAGGTCAGGATGCGCAGGTCAATCCGGTCCAGTTCAGCCAAGTCGCTCACGCGGGGCCTTCTTATTTGAGTTTGAAAAATGACACCACCTGCGCCAGGCGCTCGGCCTGGTCCGACAGCGCGGTGGCCGCAGCGGCGGTTTCTTCCACCAAGGCGGCATTTTGTTGGGTGTTTTGGTCCAGGTCGTGCACCGCGGCGCCCACCTGACCGACACCTGCCGATTGCTCCTTGGTGGCGTTGGCGATTTCGGTCATCAAGCTGTCAATGCGCCCGGCGTTCCCCACAATGTCCGCAATGGCGGTGCCCGCCTCGCCCACCACCTGGGTGCCTTTTTCAACTTGCTCAATGCTGGCGTTGATGAGGGTCTTGATTTCCTTGGCTGCCTCGGCACTGCGCCCGGCGAGTGAGCGCACCTCGCTGGCCACGACCGCAAAACCGCGACCCTGCTCACCGGCACGCGCTGCTTCTACCGCCGCATTCAGGGCCAGGATGTTGGTTTGGAAGGCGATGCCGTCGATGACGCTGATGATTTCGGAAATCTTGCTGGACGAGGCATTGATGCCTTGCATGGTCTGCTCGACCTGTGAGATCACCTCCCCGCCGTGTTGGGCCGAGCGGGCGTTGGCGCGAACAATGTCGGCGGCGCCCGATACCGTGTCGGAGGTGCGCTGCACGGTTTCTGCAATCTGCGTCATGGTGGCCGCGGTTTCCTCCAGAGCGGCCGCGCTGGCCTCGGTGCGGCGCGACAGGTCTTGTGACGCGGAGGCAATCTCTTCGCTGGCCGTATTGACATTGGCCGCACCGTCCAAGGTGTCACGCACGATCACGCGCAAGCTGGCCTCCATGTCCCGCAGGGTAATCATCAGGTGGGCCGCCTCGTCCTTGCCCCACGGGGTGGGGGCCGTAATCAGGTTGCCTTGGCTGATTTGCTCCAGGTGCCCGGTTACCTCGCGCAGGCCCCCCATCATCACTTTGTAAAACGCCAGCAGCATGTAAAACGCCAAGGCCACAAACAACACCGCAATCCCCAGTTGTTGCAGGAACTGGGCTTGCATCTGTCCCACGCGCTCTTCCAGGCGGGACCGCAGACGCTCCATCAGTTTGGTGTTCAGGGCGTGCTCTGCGCGCGCGGAGGCCGTGCCCATCTGCTCCAGTTGGTTCGGGTCACCTTCCACCTTTTCGCCAAGCACCATGGTTTTCAGGGCCTTGCCGAAGTCGTCATACAGCTGGTCGTTCTGGGCCATGCCGTACTTGGCATCCGGGTCTTTGAGGCCCTCTGCTGCCACCGCCTTGAGATAACTGTTTTCAACAATCCCGTCGACAAAGGCCAAAACACCTGCAAACATGACCAGGTCTTCGTTTTGGTCGGCTGTTTTGCTTCCGGTTTTCAGCACCAGTTTGCCCAAGGCGGTAAGTTTGGACACATTGTCTGTTTGTTGCGGGCCAAACAGCACGGCGTAGTTCATCAAATGAAAAGTGTCCAGCTCCGGATCCAGCGCCAGTTGTGAGGTATCTGCCACCTCTCGCCCCAGTTCCAGCAAGAGCGCGATGTAGGCGCTATGGGCATTGAAGGTTGCCGTGGGGTCTGCGCCAACAGGCGCGTTCAGCAGGGCCTGATGGGCTGTCTCGACGGCAGCGTACGCGCGACCCGTTCCCAGTGTTTGGCCGTTGGCCTTGTTTTGTTCTGCCAGTTTGGCAAAAGCATCGCTTACCTTGGTCTTCCAGGTGTCGAGGTCTGAGGCCCCATCCATGGCCGCTAGACGCCGTCCCTGCGCGACCTGGATCAGGTCATGCAAGGGTTGGACATAGGCCACACCCAGCAATTCCGAGCGGGCGAACTCCACCTGGTCGTTGCTGGCTTTCCACAGGTCCCCCAGCATGATGGTCAGCGGTATCAGAAACATCACCGCAATCCAGCCCGCCTTGGCAGGGAAGTTCAGCCGTCGAAACAGGCGGACTCCCGGCGACAGCCAACCGTGATACCGGAAAAAAGACCCAAATCCGGCATCACCGGCGATCACGTTGCTCATGTCGTTCCTTAGTAAATAAATCTAATTTAGTCCATCATGGTCAGATGGGGGGCGTGTGTCAACGACACGCCGGCTCGTCCGCAAATCGGGGCCTTGGCCTTGTCGCCACTGCGGACCAGTCGCGCTGTGTCGTGTCATGGTGTGGGTGTTGGTCTGCCAAAGAGGTAGCCCTGAAAGTGGGTGCAGCCCAAGGCCACCAGGGCGTCGCGCTGTTCCGTGGTTTCCACGCCCTCGGCGATCACCTGCAGGTGCAGGCTATCGCCCAGCGTGACGATGGCACGCACGATGCTGGCGCTGGAGTGGTCCAGCAGCAGGTCGTGCACAAACGACTGGTCGATCTTGAGCTGGTCCAGTGGCAGGCGCTTGAGCACGTTGAGCGAGGAATAGCCTGTGCCAAAGTCGTCCAGCGAGATGCGCACGCCCAATGCCTTGAGTGCATCCATTTTTTGGATCACCCCGCCCAAGTCGTCAATCAGCTGGCTTTCGGTCAGCTCCAACTCCAGGCGTTGCGGATTGGCGCCGGTGGCTTGCAGAACGGACCGGACCTGGTCCACAAAGTCTGCCTGGCGAAACTGGCGTGCGCTGAGGTTGACAGCAATCGACAGTGCCGCGGTGTGCGCTTGCGCGGCCCATTGCACCAGTTGCCTGCAGGCGGTTTCCAGTATCCACTCGCCCAGGGGAAGAATCAGCCCGGAGCTTTCGGCCACCGGGATAAATTCCGCCGGGGACACCAGGCCGCGCACCGGGTGCTGCCAGCGCACCAAGGCCTCCACGCCCACCACTTGCCCCTGTGTGTCCACCTGAGGCTGGTAGTACAGCAAGAACTGCCGCGCCTCCAGGGCGCGGTGCAGGTCCGTCTCCAGGGCGGTGCGGGCGCTGACTTGCGCCTGCATCTGGGGGTTGAAAAAGCGCACCGTATTGCGCCCATCGGCTTTGGCCTGGTACATGGCCAGATCGGCTTGCTTGAGCAGTTCCTCCTGGTCGGAGTCAGGGCCGCCAAACATCGCCACCCCAATGCTGACCGAGGTTTGGTAGTAGTGGCCGTCCAGCAAGTAGGGCTCACTCAGCCGCTGCAGAATTTTTTCAGCCAGGTGCTGGGTGTGCAGCACGGCCTCGCTCATCGACTGGCCCAGGTCTTGCACCATGGCCAGAAACTCATCGCCGCCTTGGCGTGCCAGCGTGTCCTGGGCCCGGGTGCAAGCCGACAAGCGGGACGCAATTTCGCACAGCAGCAAATCCCCGGTGCTGTGGCCCAGGGTGTCGTTGAGGTCTTTGAAGTTGTCCACATCAATGAACAGCAGGGCGCCGCATGCGTGGCTGCGTTGCTGGACGGCGAGGGCCTGCTGCAGGCGCTCCATCAGCAGGCGCCGGTTGGGCAGGTGGGTCAGCGGGTCGTAGAACGCGAGTTGGTGGATGGCGTGCTCGGCCTGCTTTTGTTTGGAAATGTCGGTAGAAATGCCGCACAGCGCGTAGATGGAGCCGTCGGGCCGGTGCAAGGGGAGCTTGATGGACAGGTAGGTGCGTTCTTTTTGCCCGTCCAGGCGGCGGTTGGTCTCCACCTCTTCCACACGCTCCCCGTGTTGCACCACCCGCAGGTCGTGGATCCGCAGCTTGGCCGCCGTGGGGGCATCGAAGTAGTGGTCGTCGGTTTGCCCCACCACCTCGTCGGGGCGGGCGCCAAACAGCTCGTACACCTTGCGGTTGGCATACTGGTAGCGCAGCTCGGTGTCTTTGATGTAGATGAATGCATCCACGCTGTCCAGAATGGTGTTGAGCCGGTCCTCGCTGGCGCGCAGGCTGCGGGTTTTGTCGGCCACCTCGCGCCGCAACAAGCCCCAGGCGCCCACCGCCAGTGCCAAGACTCCGCCCAAGCCGCCCAGCGCCCACCACACCACGGTGGGCACCCGCGCTGGGGGCGGCGTTTCCATCCAGCGCTTGAGTACCTCAAAGTAGTGCGAAGTGGGCTCGGCCTGCCATGCCCGCAGCTCCGTCTCGACAGCGGTAAGCAGGTCTGGGTTCTTGTTTTTGCCGGTGGCAAAAAACAGCTGCGAGGGCTGGAACAGCACGGGCGTGGACTGCATCTTGAAGCGCGGCGCCTGCAAGTCGCCATAGAAGCGGTTGGCAACGGCGGCGTCCGCCCCGCCGCGGGCCGCCAGTTGAAACGCCTCCTCCAGGGTTTCGACCGGCACCAGCTCGGCATGCACCCCAAAACCCGCCATCAGGTTGCGCAGGTACTCCTGCTGCACCGAACCCTGCAGTACCGCAACGCGCCGGTCCTTGAGGTCCAGGGCCGAGCGGATCGGCACCTCCGGACGGGCGTAGATCTGCGACCAGCTCAACAGCGCCGGGGTGGTGTGGAAGTCAAACAGCGCAGCCCGCTCGGGCGTGAAGGCCACGTCCGGCATCAGGTCGATGCTGCCGTTCTGCAGGCCCTCCAGGCAGGCTTTCCACTCGCAGGGCACGGGCACCAGGGTCCAGTTGTGGTGCCGGGCGATCTGCAGCGCCAACTCGCCAAAAATGCCAGAGGGCTGCTGCTGCCCGTTCAGGAAGATCTTGGGCTCGTTTTGGTAGACCCCCATGCGCACCTCGCGCGGGTGGTCGGCTCGGGCGGCGCCGGCCAGGCCCTGCAGGACGGCCAGCAGGGCCAGTACCAGCACCCAAGGGCGCCTTCCCACAGTGAACAAACGGGTTTGGGGCATGCACGAACTCCTGAAGCGCATTCTGCGGTGCATTCTTGGCGCAAACTTGACCTCCATCAATAGATGGCGCCGTGCGTACCAGGATGTTGCAGGTGGCGATACCGCATTTAAAACTAAATATCTCGATAAATATAGATATTTATTCGTGTAGAAACTTTTAAAAATACGCACAAGTTTCACATTTCATGGAGTGCGTATGTTCCAAGCCGTCCCCCCCCGTTTGCCCACCCCCTACCGCCCGGAGAGCGAAATCGTTGCGCAGCGTCTGCAGCAATTGGACGGCACCTTGTACTGGGCCCATGCCGCCCGCACCGCCGAACCTTGGGTGCAGGCCGTGCGCGAGAACCCGCCGCCCTTCTGGGCCATGGAAAGCCTGCTCAAGGAATACCCCATCTCCAGCGCCGAAGGTCTGGCCCTGATGCGCCTGGCCGAAGCCCTGCTGCGGGTGCCGGATGCCGAGACCGCCATCGCGCTGACCACCGACCAACTGGGCCGCGCTGACTTCGAGGCCAGCGGCGACAAGGTGCTCGCGCGCCTGTCCAGTACGGCCATTGCGCTGTCCAAACACTTTTTGCCCGATGCGCAGAACGAGCCTGGTCTCATGGCCAAGTTGGGTGCGCGCACGGTGGTGGCGGCCACCCTGCGTGCCGTGCAGCTCTTGGGCCGCCAGTTCGTGCTGGGCCAGACCATGCCCGAGGCGATGAAGGAGGCCGATGCCGCACGCAAAAAAGCCAATGTGCGCTTCAGCTACGACATGCTGGGCGAGGGTGCCCGCACCGACAAGGACGCGTTGCGCTATTTGAAGAGTTATGGTGATGCTATTGATTTCATAGCTGCTCGCGCAAGCAAGACGGGCGCACTGGCCGAAAACGATGGTATTTCCATCAAGCTGAGCGCGCTCTACCCGCGCTACGAAGACGCGCACCGCCAGGCGGTGCTGGACGCGCTGGTGCCCCGCGTCTGGACGCTGTGCGAAGCGGCTGCGGCGGCCCATATCAACCTGACCATTGACGCGGAAGAGGTGGACCGCCTGGAGCTGTCGCTCGAAGTGCTGGAAGCCCTGCTGGTGCTGGTGGCCCGCCACTGCCCGCAGTGGACCGGCCTGGGCCTGGCCATGCAGGCCTACCAGACCCGTGCGCTGGAGCTCATCGAGCACGTCACCGTGCTGGCCCGCAAGTACCAGATCAAGCTGATGTGCCGGCTGGTCAAGGGCGCCTACTGGGACGCCGAAATCAAGCGCGCCCAGGAGTTGGGCCTGCCGCACTACCCGGTGTTCACCCACAAGCACCACACCGATGTGTCCTACCTGGCCTGCGCCCGTGCACTGCTGGCGGCGCCGGATGCCATCTACCCCCAGTTCGCCACCCACAACGCGGCGACCATCGCTGCCATTTTGCAAATGGGCGCCAAAAGTGGCGCACCGTTTGAGCTGCAGCGCCTGCACGGCATGGGTGAAGGGGTGTACCGCGAGGTGTTGAAGAACCCCCTGGTCGCCTGCCGCGTCTACGCCCCTGTGGGCGCGCACAAAGATTTGTTGGCCTACCTGGTGCGCCGCCTGCTGGAAAACGGCGCCAACTCCAGCTTTGTGCACCAGTTGGCCGACGAGTCGGTGGGCATGGAGGAGCTGCTGATCTCGCCCCTGCGCCTGGAGCCCCACCCCAGCCTGCCATTGCCGGCCGACCTGTTTGGCACGCACCCGGGCAGCCGCGCCAACAGCACCGGCCTGGACCTGACCGTGGCCACCATGCGCGACCCGTTGCTGGCTGCCCTGCCGGCCACCCCGGTGCCGGTGGTGCCCGAGTTTGATACCAAACGGGTGCCTGATGCTTATGCTGCCTGCGCAAGCAGCTATCAAAAATGGAGCAAGGTTCCCGTCGAAGAGCGCGCCGTGGTGCTGCGTCGCGCTGCCGATGCGCTGCAGGCCGCCATGCCGCAGTTCTGCGCACTGCTGGTCAAAGAAGCCTTCAAGACTTGGGGTGACGCGGTGAGCGAGGTGCGCGAGGCCGTGGACTTCCTGCGCTATTACGCCGACGAGGCGCAGCGCATCATGCAGCCCATTCAGTGTCCCGTGGTCGCCAACGCACAAGCCGGCTACCAGTACGGCGTGACCGGCGAGACCAACACCCTGCGCCTCACGGCGCGTGGCGTCTGGGTCTGCATCAGCCCCTGGAACTTCCCGCTGGCCATCTTCATGGGCCAGGTGGCCGCCGCCTTGGCGACGGGCAACACGGTGCTGGCCAAGCCGGCCGAGCAAACCCCAGGCGTGGCCAAAGCCGCAGTGGACCTGATGGTGGCCGCTGGCGTGCCCGCCGATGCCTTGCAACTGCTGCATGGTGCGGGCGAAACCGTAGGCGCCGCCCTGGTGGCGCAGCCCGGCGTGGCTGGTGTGGTGTTCACCGGTTCCACCCAGGTGGCCAAGATCATCCAGCGCGCGCTGGCCGCCAAAGACGGCCCCATCGTGCCGCTGATTGCCGAGACCGGTGGCATCAACGCCATGCTGGTGGACAGCAGCGCGCTGCCCGAACAGGTGGTGGACGCGGTGGTGCAAAGCGCCTTCCGCTCGGCCGGCCAGCGCTGCTCTGCACTGCGCCTGTTGGTGGTGCACCAAGCCATTGCCGACGGTGTGATCGAGATGCTGCAAGGGGCGGCCCAGGAGTTGCAGGTGGGCACGCCGGCCGACTTGGCCACGGACCTGGGGCCGTTGATCGACCGGGAGGCCTATGACAACATCCAGCGCCACATCGACCGTCTGAAAAATGAGTCAAAAGTGCTTGTAGCGCCCGTAAATAGTGCGCAAACAGCTACTAATTTAATAGCAAATCTGATCGCGCCACATGCTTTCGAGGTGGCCAGCATTGCCCAGGTGAAGGCCGAAATTTTCGGCCCGGTGCTGCAGGTGGTGCGCTGGGGCACGGGGGATACCAGCAACCCCGAGGACGTGATCGCACATATCAACGCGCTGGGCTACGGCCTCACGCTGGGCATCCAGACCCGCATCGACAGCCGCGCCCAGGCGCTGGCAAACGCGGCGCATGTGGGCAACATCTACATCAACCGCAACATGATTGGCGCCGTGGTGGGGGTGCAGCCTTTCGGTGGCGAAGGCCTGTCAGGCACCGGCCCCAAAGCCGGCGGCCCGCACTACCTGTTCCGCTTCTGCGCGGAGCAGACGGTGACCGTGAACACCACCGCCGCGGGTGGCAATGCGGCGCTGCTGGCCAGCCTGCATTGACGCAAAAGACGGGCGTTGCCAGGCACAGCCCGAACGGAGCTGTGCGCCCCAGGCGGCCTCATGCCGGGGCTTGCTGCGTCACCCACTCCGCCAGGGCCGGGGCGGTCATGGGCCGGGCAAAGAAGTAGCCCTGCGCGTAGTCGCACCCCGCGTCGATCAACAGGTCGCGCTGCTGGGCGGTTTCCACCCCCTCGGCCACCACCTGCAGGCCTAGCGCATGGGCCATGGCCACCATCGCTTTGCACAGCGTGAAGTTGGTGGACCCCGGCTGCAGGTCGCGCACAAAGGACTGGTCGATCTTGATGAAGTCGATGTCGAACTTCAACAGGTAGGACAGGGAGGAATAGCCGGTGCCGAAGTCGTCCAGCGCCACCTGCAGTCCCGCGTCGCGCCACTCCAGCAGCTTGGCGGTCACACCGTCATTGCTGTCCAGCAACACGCCTTCGGTGATTTCGATGGACAGGCTGTCGCCGGGCAGACCCATGGCCGCCAGGCGCCGCACCCAGTTGGCGTCGGGCAGCTGGGTGTGCTGGAACTGCACGGGCGAGGTATTGATGCTGATCTGAAAGGTCGGTGCCAGGCTGCGGCGCCAGGCCTGCACCTGCAGCGCAGCCTGCTCAAACACCCAGTCACCCATGGGCACGATCAGGCCACTGGTCTCGGCCATGGGGATGAATGCGGCCGGGCTGATCAGCCCGCGCTCGGGGTGGCGCCAGCGCAGCAGGGCCTCGGCCTTGTGCACGGCGCCACTGGCCAGCGCCACGATGGGCTGGTAGAGCAGCTGCAACTGCTGCTGGCCCACTGCGTGGCGCAAGTCGTTGGTCAGCCGGGCACGCGTGAGCGCAGCTTCCTGGAGCGCCGGGGTGAAGAAGCTGAAGCGGTTGCGCCCTGCGCCCTTGGCCACATACAGCGCCTGGTCGGCGTTTTTGTACAGCGCCTCCAGCTCGGTGCCGTCGGCCGGGTAGAGCGTGACGCCCACGCTGGCCGACACAAACACCTGCTCCTGCCCGAGCTGGAATACCTGGGCCATGGTCTGTAGCAGCTTGTGCAGCAGCTGCTCCAGGTGGGTGTCGGGCGCCAGCTCGGTGAGCAGCACGGTGAACTCGTCGCCGCCCATGCGGGCTACGGTGTCGCATTCGCGCACGCACTGGCGCAGGCGGCGCGCTGCCTCTACCAGCAGCAGGTCGCCGTTGTCATGGCCCAGGGTGTCGTTGACTTCCTTGAAGTGGTCCAGGTCGATGAACAGAATGGCCAGTTGCAGGCCGTCGCGTCGGCTGCGTTTGATTTCCTGCTCCAGCCGGTCGCGCAGCATGCGCCGGTTGGGCAGGCCGGTCAGGGGGTCGAAATAGGCATGCTGGCGTACCTGGGCTTCGGCGTTCTTGCGGTCGGTGATGTCGGTGTGCGTGCCAATCATGCGGGCAGGCGTGCCGTTGGCGTCGCGGCTGATCACCATGCCGCGGGTGTGCACCCATTTCCAGCTGCCGTCTTTGCACCGCACGCGGTGTTCGTTGGAGTAGGTGGGGGTCATGCCGTCGAAGTGGGCCTGGCGGTCTCGCTGCATGGCCTCTACATCGTCCGGGTGGGTGCGTTGGTCGAGCTCTTCGGGCCGGTCGGCCAGTTCGTCTTCGGTAAAGCCGTACATCTCCACCAGGCGTTTGCTGAAGTATTCGCGCCCGCTGGCAATGTGCCAGTCCCACACGCCGTCGCCGGTGCTCTCCAGTGCCAGTTTCCAGCGTTCTTCGCTGTCGCGCAGGGCGATCTCGGCGGCCTTGCGATCGGTGATGTCGGTGTGGGTGCCAATCATGCGCAGTGGTTGGCCCTGGGCGTTGCGGCTCACCACCGTGCCACGCGTGTGGATCCACTTCCAGTGGCCGTCCTTGCAGCGCAGGCGCAAATCCGCGGCGTAGCTGGGGATGCGGCCCTGCAGGTAGTCGGTGAATGCCGCGCTCACGTGGGGCAGGTCGTCCGGGTGGACGCGGCTCACAAACTCGTGGTTGGCGTCGGCAATTTCGCCGACCTCGTAGCCCAGCATTTGCTGCCAGCGTTGGGAGTGGATTTGTTCGCCGGTGATCAGGTTCCAGTCCCAGGCCCCAGCGCCAGAGCCTTCCAGGGCCAATTTCCAGAGGTTGTCACTGTCGTCTTCGAACTGGGAGCCGCTCCAGGCCCGAAAGCGGTGGGGCAGGTGCAACTCGTCCAGTGCGGAAGAGATCGGCGCAGCGGTGGGGGGGAGAGGGTCAGGGTCTGGAATCACGGCACCGGCCTGTACACAGTCGCAATAGGCGTGCGCCCATCAATCTTTGAGACTCTAACGCAAACTGCGGGCCACCGCCATGGTGGCTTGTCCTCTGTGCAATGGCGTGGGAGCGCACTGAAATGGACGTGTGAAATGCTGTTTTTGCGCTGCTTTCCTACGCCCCACCCCCATAAACTGAATCCGTGGTGGGGGAGATCCCTTTCGGCACCTCTTTGCACTCTGTTGGAACACCTATGACATCCAAAAAAACCATCTCCAGCATGGAGGCCCTGGCCATGCTGGGCGACCGCGTCCTGCTCAGCTATATCTGCCTGGCCGCGGTGGTCAGCATCGCCCTGGGCGTGAACTTTGTCGACTCGGGCCTGGCCCTCACCGCCACACTGGTCTTGCTGGCCCTGGCCTTTGGTGTGTTTGGGCTGGCCCGCTACACCGTGGCCAGCCGTTTTGTGCTGACCTTTGTCCTGGTGTCTTTTGTGGCCCTGCATATCCAGTTGGCCCGCGGCATGTCGGAGATGCACTTCGGCGTGTTTGTGGCGCTGGCCTTGTTTCTGGTCTACCGTGACTGGCGTGTCATCGTCTTTGGTGCCGCCCTGTTTGCGGTGCACCACGTGGCATTTGACCGCTTGCAGGCGGCGGGTTTTGGCCTGTATTGCACCACCGAAGCGGACTTTGGCCGCATCGTCATCCACGCGCTGTATGTGGTGATCCAGTCGGGCGTGGAAGCGGTCATGGCCATCAACATGGCCCGGGCCGCCCGCGAAGGCGACGAGCTGCGTATTCTGGTGGCCCATGTGAACCGGGAGGACAGCATCTCCCTCGATGTGCGGGGCACGCTCACCAGCACCCGCGGCGGCGACTCGCTCAAGGCCACCCTGGGCCGTATGGAGGTCGCCGTGGCCGCCGTGCGCAGCAGCTCGGCCAGCATTGAGGTGGCCTGCTCCGAAATTGCCAGCGGCAACCAGGACCTGAGCAACCGCACCGAACAGACCGCCGCGAATCTGCAGCGCACTGCCAGCAGCATGGAGCAACTCACCGGTGCCGTCAGCCTGTCGGCTGACAACGCCCGCGAGGCCAACACCCTGGCCCTGGCCGCCAGCCAAACCGCCGCCAAAGGCGGTGAGGTGGTGGCCCAGGTGGTGCAGACCATGCAGGGCATCAATGACAGCTCGCGCAAGATCAGCGACATCATCAGCGTCATCGACGGCATTGCCTTCCAGACCAATATCCTGGCACTGAACGCAGCGGTAGAAGCTGCCCGCGCCGGAGAGCAAGGCCGCGGCTTTGCGGTGGTGGCCAGTGAGGTACGCAGCCTGGCTGGCCGCAGCGCCGAAGCCGCCAAAGAAATCAAAACGCTCATCAGCGACAGCGTGGAGCGTGTGGAGCAGGGCAGCGCCTTGGTCAATCACGCAGGCGAGACCATGACCGAGGTGGTGGGAAGCATCCGCCGGGTGACCGAGATCGTGGGTGAAATCAGCGCGGCCAGTGCTGCCCAGGCCACCGGAGTGGCAGAGGTTCGCGACGCCGTGGCCCAGATGGACCAGGCCACCCAGCAAAACGCCGCGCTGGTGGAGGAAATGGCCGCCGCAGCGGGCAGCCTGCGCAGCCAGGCGCAGGACCTGGTGCACACCGTGGCGGTGTTTCGCGGCAACACCGCCAGTGCAACTGGCGTGGTGCCTGCACTGGTGGCTGCCCATTCAGCTGCGCCGCGCCTGCCGGCTGGCGGGGCGGGCATCAACCTGGACAACGCCATCAAGGCCCACGCGGATTGGCGTTCCAAACTGCGCCTGGCGGCGCAGCGCCATGAAACCCTGGATGCGGAAACGGTCAGCCGCGATGACTGCTGTGAATTGGGCAAGTGGTTGCACGGGGCGGGTGCCAACGGCAAATGCGCCGGCGTGCCCAGTTTCAGTGCGCTGATTCAGGCGCACCAGAAATTCCATGTGGCTGCCGGTCAAGTGGCGCAGACGATCAACCAAGGCCAGGCCGCGCGCGCGCAAGACATGCTGGGCAACGGCACGCCGTTCTCGGAGGCCTCGTCCACCGTCACCCGATTGATCGTGCAGCTGAAGAAAGAGTGCAAGCTCGGCTGAGCGGCGCCGGGCTTACTTTCGCATCAAGGTGCTTTTGCCAAACAGCGATGCGATCAGGTCCACCGCCACCTCCGCCGTGCGGTTGCGCTCGTCCAGTGCGGGGTTGAGCTCGAACACATCCAGGCTGGCTATACGGCCGGTGTCGGCAATCATCTCCATGCAGAGCTGCGCCTCGCGGTAGGTGGGGCCACCGCGCACCGTGGTGCCCACGCCGGGCGCGATGTCGGGGTCCAGAAAGTCCACGTCAAAGCTCACATGCAGGTGGGTGTTGGCGTCGGTCAGGGCCAACGCCAGCTCCATAGCGGCGCGCATGCCCATCTCGTCGATGTAGCGCATGTCAAAGACCTCCAGGTCCTGCTCATGCACAAAACGTTTCTCGCCCTCGTCCACACTGCGGATGCCGATTTGCCGCACCCACTTGGGTGAAATGGCGGGCACGTGGCCACCAATCTCGATCAACTCCTGCGGCCCAAAGCCGCACAGGCAGGCCACGGGCATGCCGTGGATGTTGCCGCTGGGTGTGAGCGTGTTGGTGTTGAAGTCGGCGTGCGCGTCCAGCCACAGCACGCGCAGCTTCTTGCCCGCCTCGCGGCAGTGGCGCGCCACGGCGCTGATGGAGCCTATGCCCAAGCAGTGGTCCCCGCCCAGCACGATGGGCAGGCGGCCGTCCTGCAGCTCGGCGTACACCGCGTCGTGCAGGCTGCGGTTCCAGGCCGTCACCTCGGCCAGGTGGCGGTAGCCGTTGACCGGCGGCAGCCAGGGGTTGCTGGGGCCACTGAGGTTGCCCTTGTCCAGCACCTCCAGCCCATGGCCCTGCAGCACGCTGGTGATGTTGGCCACACGCAGGGCTTCGGGCCCCATGCTGGCGCCGCGGCTGCCCGCGCCAATGTCGGTGGGTGCGCCAATCAGGCTGATCTTGTGGTTCATGGGGTTTCCAGTTGGAACACAGGGAGCCGCTCGCCCACCAGCAGGCCGCGTGCATTGCGAATCTCGGCCGCGCGCCAGGGCTGCAAGGCGGCGCGCTGGGCGTCGTCCAGCCAGCCCAGCTGGTCCAGAATTTCCACGCTGGCCGCAAACAGCGCGGGTTTGTTGCCGTCAATGATCTTGAGTGCAAAGGCCTCGCCGCGGCTCTTGCTGCCCACCACCTGCACGCCATCCGCGCCCACCTTGCTGACCCAGTCGCCCCGGCCCACGCGCATGAAGTCCAGGTCGTTGCGGCCGGTGCCGCTGACCATCTCGGGGTGGGCGGTCATGGCCTCGCTCAGCAACGCAAAGCTGGCGCCGAACTCGGCGTCCTGCGCACCGCTGGCCAGGCGCGCATAGCCGCGGGCCAGGTTGGAAATCGGCATGGCGAAGTTGGGGGCCGAGCAGCCGTCAATGCCGCGCGGCATGTCCTGCACCTCCATGCCCACGGCGCGCGCCACATCGCGGGCAATGGCCTGCTGCAGCGGGTGGTCGGGCGCGGTGTAGTCATCCAGCGGCAGGCCGTGCTGCACGCAATAGGCCACGAAGCCCGCGTGTTTGCCGCTGCAGTTATTGTGGGCCTCGGTGTAGGTGGCGCCTTCGGGGGCACCCTTGTCAAAGTAGCTGAACAGCAGCGGCACATGGCAGCCGCAGCGCAAGGTTTTGTAGGTGTGGCCGGCCTTGACCAGCATGCGGTTGGCGCCATCCACATGCATGGCTTCGCCGTTGTGGCTGGCGCACAAGAGCGCGTTCTCGGCTTGCGTAAAACCAAACTGCGCAGGGCCACCGGCCTCCACAAAGGGCAGGGCCTGCAGCGCCTTCAGCGTGGAGCGGGTGAAGGTGACCAGGTGCGGATCGCCCGCAAAGGCCTTGAGCTGGCCGGTGCGGTTGACCACGGCAATGGCACCAAAGTGCAGGCATTCGGGCGTACCGCCACGGGTGAGCTGGATCAGGGGGGCAAGGTTCACGGGTCGGGTTCTCCTGCCAACAAGCGTATCCGATTTGGCCGGGGCCGTGCCCGGCCTGTCTATACTGAAACGCTATGGCCACAGCCCAACTTTGCATAGCCCCATGCTGACACCCGAACAGAAAACCCGCTACCAGGAAGACGGCTTCCTCATCCTGCCGAATTTCAAATCCGCCGCCGACATCGCCGCCGTGCGCGCACGGGCCGAGGCCATCGTCGAGGCCTTTGACCCCAACGAGAGCAAGACCATCTTCACCACCAACGACCAGGTGCGCCAGGTGGATCGCTACTTCCTCGATTCGGCCGACCGCATCAGCTGCTTTTTTGAAGAAGAGGCGTTTGGCCCGGACGGTGAACTGCGCCAGGCCAAGGCCCTGTCCATCAACAAGATTGGCCACGCCTTGCACGACAAAGACCCAGTGTTCGAAGCCTTCAGCCACGGCGCCGCGCTGGCCGAAGTGGCGGCCGATGTGGGCCTGACCCGGCCCCAGGTCTGGCAGTCCATGTACATCTTCAAGCAGCCCGGCATCGGCGGCGAGGTCGGCTGGCACCAGGACGCCACGTTTTTTGACACCACGCCCATCAGCGTCACCACCTTCTGGTTTGCGCTGGAAGACGCCACGCTGGACAACGGCTGCCTGTGGACCGAACCCGGCGGCCACCGTGGCCCGCGCGGCGTGCTGCGCGAGCGCTTTGAGCGCCATGGCGACACGATCACGATGAAGAAGCTGGACGCCACGCCCTGGCCGGCCAGCAATGTGAATGCGGTTCCGCTGGAGGTGAAGGCGGGCGCGCTGGTGGTCTTCCATGGCCTGCTGCCACACTACAGCGCGCCCAACCGTTCGGCCGTGTCGCGGCATGCCTATACCTTGCATGCGACGGACGCCAGCACGGACTATGCGGCGACCAATTGGCTGCAGCGCAGTGCGGCGGACCCGGTGCGGGGTTTTGTACTTTCCTAGTCAACTGGATGGACGGCGGGAGGGCGGTGTCCGTCGCTGGCATGATTGAGGGCTTTTCTCCAGCCATTCTGAATTTTTGACATGACAGACACCTTGCCAATCCCACCCGAAACACTGGCTGCCGATGCCCCTGTGGCCCCGTCCAAGCGGGCTTCCAGGCCCGATGTTTTGCCGGTGTTGGAGCACATGGCGGCCTTGTACCCCCAGATGTTTGGCGCCACGTTCCAGCCCATGAAGCGCGGCATCTTTCAGGACCTGCTGGAGGCCCATCCCGACGCCTTCGAGCGCGACAGCCTCAAGACAGCGTTGGCCCACCACACCCGGTCGACCCGCTACCTGACGGCGGTGGCCTCGGGGGGTGACCGCTACGACCTGCAAGGCCAGGCGGTGGAGGCAATGGCCCCCGAGCATGTGCACCACGCGCTGCTGGAAGTGTTTCGCCGCCGCCAGACCCGCAGCAAGGAAGACCTGCGCCCCAAGCTCGTGCAGCGCATCGTGGTGGCTTGTGAGGCCTCGGGCCTGACACCCCAAGCCTACAGCGAACTAGTGCGCAGCCGCGACGAAGCCGCCAATGCCGTGCTCGACGAGGCCATGGCGCAAGCCAATGCCCGCGCTGCCAAGACCGAGGCGCTGCTGCAGGCTTTCAAAGCCAGTGGCAAATCGCTGGACGCCTTTGCCGACATGTACGGCCTGGACCCGCGCGCGGTGAGCCGCATGTTGGCGCGGGCCACGGTCGCCTGATGTTGCGGATGCGGCGCTCCTAAATAAGGAGCTGGTCGCGCATATTTCATGCGGGCTAGAGGTCTATTTGACTTAAAAACGATGCGTAAAGGCCCGTAAAAAAGCCCCTCGGCGAGGGGCTTGGATTTGCGTCAGAGGCTGGTTTATTTGCAGTACACGCGGGCGGTGCGGGGTGTGTAGATGCCCAGGGTGACCATGCCAAGCAGCACATCGGTGGCCGACTGCTCTACGGCAACGCCGGTGACTTTGTCGGCACCGCCACACACCTTGCCAGCGTCCACCGACTTCATTTGCCCAATGCCGCTGACAAAGAAGGTCTGGCTGTCTTCGGCTTTGGCGGTCGGCGTAGCCGAGAGTTCACCCGCGACGTTGAAGCGTTGGTTGGCGCAACCGCTCAGCAGCGCGACGGCGGTGATGACGGTGAAAGCTGATTTCATCATTCAAGAATCTCCCTAAGTGAGTTTGCAGACAGACAGCCTGTGTCTCACAGGCTGCAGGCCATTGAAACCCGCTTGGGCCCAGGCGTCAAGATGAGAAATACGAAGCTGGCGGGGTGTGCATCTCTGCACTGTGTTTCAGCAAACCCTGGGGGGCTCTTGTCGGGCCTAGAACCGGGGCAAGTCCGGGTGCTTGATCTTGCCGCCGCGCACCAGCTCGCGGCCGTATTCGGCGCAGCGCTGCAGCGTCGGAATCACCTTCCCGGGATTGAGCAGGCCCTTGGGGTCAAACGCGGCCTTGAGCGCAAACATTTGCGCGTTTTCTTCGGCGCTGAATTGCACACACATGCTGTTGAGTTTTTCCACGCCCACGCCGTGCTCGCCGGTCACCGTGCCGCCCATGGCCACACTGGTTTCCAGAATCTCGGCGCCAAACAGTTCGCAGCGGCGCAGCTGGTCAGCGTCGTTGGCATCGAACAGGATCAGCGGGTGCAGATTGCCGTCGCCCGCGTGGAACACATTGGCGCAGCGCAGCTGGTACTTCTTCTCCATCTCGGCAATCGCCAGCAGGATGTCGGCCAGCCGCGCACGGGGGATGGTGCTGTCCATGCACATGTAGTCGGGGCTGATGCGGCCACTGGCCGGGAAGGCGTTTTTGCGTCCGCTCCAGAAGCGCAGGCGTTCGGCCTCGCTGTTGCTGACCGCAATGCCGGTGGCACCCGCACTGCGCAGCACCTCGGTCATGCGGCCAATCTCTTCTTCCACCTCTTCGGGTGTGCCGTCGCTTTCGCACAGCAAAATCGCCTCGGCACTCAGGTCGTAACCCGCATGCACAAAATCTTCTACGGCCGCGGTCATGGGCTTGTCCATCATCTCCAGCCCGGCGGGGATGATGCCGGCCGCAATGACGGCGGCCACCGCGTCACCGGCTTTGCGCAGATCGTCAAAACTGGCCATGATGCAGCGTGCCAGTTGCGGCTTGGGCACCAGCTTCACGGTCACTTCGGTGATGACGGCCAGCATGCCCTCGCTGCCCACCACCACACTCATCAGGTCGTAGCCGGGGGCGTCCAGTGCGTCGCCGCCAAATTCAATCGGTTCGCCCTCCATGGTGAAGCCGCGCACCTTCAGCACGTTGTGCAGCGTCAAGCCGTATTTCAGGCAGTGCACGCCGCCCGAATTCTCGGCCACGTTGCCGCCTATGGTGCAGGCGATCTGGCTGGATGGGTCGGGTGCGTAGTACAGGCCCAGCGGTGAGGCCGCCTCGCTGATAGCCAGGTTGCGCACACCACACTGCACGACCGCCGTGCGGCTGCGCTTGTCCAGTTTGAGGATCTTGTTGAACTTGGCCAGTGACAGCGTCACGCCCAGCGCGTGCGGCATGGCCCCGCCCGACAGGCCGGTGCCCGCGCCGCGCGCCACCACCGGCACGTTCAGGCTGTGGCAGACCTTGAGCACGGCCGCCACCTGCTCCTCGGTCTCGGGCAGCGCCACCAGCAGCGGGCGCTGGCGGTAGGCGGTCAGCCCGTCGCATTCGTAGGGTGTGGTGTCTTCGGTCTGGTAGAGCAGGGAGTGTGGTGCCAAATAGGGTGCAAGCCCTCGCAGAATATGCGAAAGCAGCTCTGTTTTTGATAGCAAATCGGCGGTGCTGGCGGAGGCGGGGGCGTTCATGGTGGTGCTTTCGGGTAGCGTGGTCTGCACTCTAGTGGAAAGCCGGGCGCTGTGGCGTGAAGAAACTGGCGCCTAGCCCACCGCTTTTTTCAACCAGTCGGCAAAAGCTGCCACTTCCCAGCGGTCCATGGCGCCGGTGCGCCAGCACAGGTAGTGGGCGTGGGGGCTGGGTACGTTGTTGTCGTAGAGCCGCACCAGCGAGCCGTTCTCCAGCCAGGGGGCGCCCAGCTTCAGACGCACCAAGCCCACACCCATCCCCGCGGCCGCGGCGTCGCACATCAGGCCAATGTCGTTGAACTGGGAGCCGTCCACCGGCTCGGGCCAGTCCAGCCCGTTGGCGGCGAACCAGGTGCGCCAGGGTTCCAGCGGGCTGCGCAGGAAGGGCAGGTTGGCCAAGTCTTGCGGTGTCTCAAACGGGCCATGCTCGCGCACAAAGGCGGGCGAGGCCAGCGGCGTCACCTCGTCCTTCATCAGGCACACATGCTCCATGTCGGCGTAACGGCCGGGGCCAAAGCGCACCATCAGGTCAGCGTCCTCGGCCACCACGTCCAGCAGGGGGATGGACACCTGCAAGGTCAGGTCGATCTCGGGGTAGGCGTCGGTGAACTGGCGCAGCCGCGGGATGAGGATGGAGCGCGAAAACGTGGGCGTGACCGCCAGGCGCAGCTTGCGCTTGCCCGGCGCGGCGGATGCGCTGGGAAATTTCTGCAGGATCGCCAAGCCCTCACGCACATGGGCCAGGTACTCGCTGCCCTCGGTGGTCAGTGAAAAGTCGGCGCGGCCAAACAGCTTGGTGCCAATGATCTGCTCCAGCTGCCGTACCCGGTGGCTCACTGCGCTGGGTGTGACAAAGAGCTCTTCTGCCGCCAGCGTGACCGATCGCAGCCGTGCCAGGGCCTCAAAGGTCAGCAGGCACTGGATGGGGGGGATGCGGGAGGCGCTCATGGTGGGGATGATGCCACTGTTTGCCCCTTGCACTGCAGATCCGGCGAGTGGCCGCCCTCGCCGTCGCAAGCGGGCGTTTCTGCGCCAGTCGCTTCTCTGCTGTGAGCCACACACCATTCCTGCGAGGTGGTGTGCGTGCATCACCGACCGGGGCGTGGGCGAGACGACCGGTGGTACTGGGGAGATGAAAAACGCGGAGAGCGCTTAGGCCTGGGCCACCAGCGTCCGCAAAGCGGTGTTGAAGATGTCGGCCTGCTCCAGCTGGGGCGTATGGCCACAGTCATCGACCAATTGCAACTGGCTTGTCGGGACCAGCGTGTGCGCGTGCTCCGAATGTGCGAACGGGATCACGCTGTCTTGTCGGCCATGCAGCATGAGTACAGGCACCGAGACCGAAGCGAGTGCCGCATGCGCATCGGCTACCAGCGACGCGCGCTGCCCGCTCAGATCTGACAGAAGCCGCACCGTGGCGAGGAAGGCGGCCTGCGCACCCGGTCGCATCACATTGCGCTCAATGGTCTTGCGCAGTCCGTCGGTCACCACAAACGAAGGGCCAAAGATGGCCTGTATCTGCTGCGTGATCGCCATGGGGCCTGCGCGTGACATCAGTTCGCCTAGCAGTGGCAGTGTCATCAGTCTGAAAGGCAGGGGGCATTCGCGACCAAGGTTGGCTGCTGCGGCCAGCAGCATGCTCTGCACGCGTGCAGGCTGCTGGGCTTGCATTTGCAAGCCAATGGCCCCGCCCAGGGAGTTGCCCGCCAGATGCACCTGGTTCAAACCGAGCGCATCGGCAAACTTCCATAAGAAGGCGGCAAACGTTTTGGCTGCGAACGGTCGCTCGCCAAAGCCAGACAGCCCGTGCCCCGGCAGGTCCACCGCGATCAGGCGCATGCCCTGGTTGGCACTGGTAAATTGCCCTGACCAGAGCTCCAACGAGCCGCCAATACCGTGCACCAGCAACACCACCGGTCCGGCCGCGCCCGAATCGCGGTACCGCACCCGGACGCCATCTATTGAAATGTATGAATCAGACACTTTGTTTCCTTTCATTGATACCCATGCACTCACACTGCAGCCTGCTTGAGTCGTGGAACCCGTGGCAAGAGGCCTCTTCATCGCAGCAGCCGACCGTCTCGGGTCCGCATTCCGATCTCGACAAAATCTGATCCGTGATGCTTGTCGGGACTGAACATCAGACGGATCCCACCCGCGTCGAGTACGCCGAGGTTTTCCATTGCTACGCCCAGGCGCTGACCATCCGGGTTGGGGCCGGCCAGACGCAGGGCTTCGGCACAAACCCGCAGATTCAGGTAGGCCTCCAGGCCTTCGAAGGTCAGCGCTTCGGGACCAATGAATGCGTCAGCATCCCGTTGCAGGTCTCGGACGATGGGCAAGCGGGTGATGTCCAGAGACGGAACGACACTGGTGTAGCCGATCACCCGATCACGGAACAAGCGTGTCAGCTGTGTCAGTCCCCCAGAGGAAAGCGTTGCGATCGTTACAGGAAGCCCCGCACTGGTGGAGGCGGGCATCTGATCCAGAGTTTGGAGGGTGTCGTAACCCAGATGGATCACCAGCGCCTGGTAGGGGCTATTGCGCATGTTTTTGAATGCAGCCGCCAGGGTTTCGGGGCGTGCGTCGGTGTCCATGCGGGTGACGTTTTGACCACTGCGCTGCAACGCGGATATGAGGGCCTGCGTCCGCGCGGGTTCAGAGTCATCCGCCAGCACAATGGTTTTGGAGATTCCGATGACGTAGAGTTGTCGGGCCAAGGTGTCTGCCTCGTGCGCATCATCAGGCCGCGTGCTGAAAACATGGTTGATACCGGGCTTGCGCAGCTGGAGCGCGCCGGACATGGGGCCCAACAGCGGAATGCGCAGCTCCTTGCTGACCTGCGCAGCCCGCACGCAGGAGCGCTCACCCAGGCAGTTGACGATGGCGATCGCACCATGTTGACGCGCCAAGACACGCAGGTTGGCCGCCACCCGCTGGGGGTCACCGCCGTCGTCCAGCGTTACCAGCTCAAGCGCTCGCCCGAGAACGCCGCCAGAGACGTTGATCCGCTCCACTTGGGCGCGTGCGCCAGCCAGTACTCGGTTGGCAGCCGGAAAGCCGGCACCCGACAGTGGCAGAGACTGACCAATGACGATGGGGCCCGCTGCCGCGCTGGTGTGAAGGTTCACACCAAGAAAAGTCACCAGCACGACGAGCCAGTGGATGCCCAGATTTCTCATGTCGCAGCGCGGACCGTGGGCAGCGCATTGGGTGCGCCGCGACTAGTCTCGTTCAGGAAAAAACGGGCTAGCGCAGGCAGCAATACCAAGGCTCCCACCATGTTCCAGATGAACATGAAGGCCAGCAGAATGCCCATGTCCGCCTGAAACTTGATGGGCGAGAACGCCCAGGTGCCGACAGCCAGTGCCAAGGTAATGCCTGTCAGCATCACTACCCGGCCGGTGAATTGCAATGCGTGGTGATAAGCGTCGGACAGGTTGGCGCCTTCGCGCATGCGGGTCAAGGTGATGCTCAGCACATACAGCGCGTAGTCCACGCCGATACCCACGCCTAGGGCGATCACCGGCAGTGTTGCTACCTTGACGCCCATGCCCAGCCAAACCATCAGCGCTTCGCACAGGATGGAGGTCAGCACCAGGGGAAGTACGGCTACTAGCACCGCACGCCAGGACCGGAAGGTGACCCAGCACAGCAGCACGACCGCAGCGTAGACCCACAGAAGCATTTCGTGCATGGCCTGGGCCACCACAATGTTGGTCGCGGCGGCGATGCCTGCGCTGCCGGCGGCCAATTGGAACTTGACCCTGTCCGAGTTGTTGGCTGCCGCAAACTTCTCGACCTCGGCGACCACGCGGGACAGGGTCTCGGCTTTGTGATCCTGCAGGTAGACATAGAGCGCGAGGAAGGAGCAGCTCTGATTGAACAGCTCGCGCGGGGCCCGCGTTTGCACGCCGCCGAGCGCACCTTCATTCGGCAGCAGTTCGAACCACTTGAAGTTGCCTTCGTTGTAGCCCACCATGGCCATTTTGGACAGCGCGGCCATGGAGTTGGTGGACTCCACACCCGGTAGCTGTTCCAGCGACCAGGCCAGCGTATCGAGCTTGGCCAGCGTGGCGTAGCTGGTGCACTGGTCTTCCGGGGTCGTGACCATCACGGTGAGAATGTCCGCGCTTGCCGCGTAGTGCGCGATTTGGTAGGCGTTGTCGCGGTTGTAGCGTGAGTCAGGACGCAGCTCGGAGGCACCCGGATCCAGATCTCCCACTTTCAGTTGCAGGCTCACGGCATACCCTCCTGCTGCCATCAGCGCGGACACCACAATGGCCGCCGCAGCCCAGCGCTTTTGCGTGAAACGATCGAGCAAGGCCCATAGCCAGGGACGTTTGGCATGGATGTCCACCACCTCTTCCCGCAGGCTGCGGGCCGCCGCCTTGGCGCCAACGCCGGTGTACGACAGCAAAATCGGCAGCAGCACCAGGTTGGTGAAGATCAGCACGGCGACACCTATGCTGGCGATCACCGCCAGATCTTGTATGACCTTGATCTGGATGATGACCAGGACCGCGAAGCCCACCGCATCGCAGAGTAGGGCGGTCAGTCCGGCCATGAAAAGGCGCCGGAAGGTATAGCGCGCGGCCACCACGCGGTGGGTACCACGGCCGATGTCTTGCATGATGCCGTTCATCTTTTGTGCGCCGTGGCTCATGCCGATGGCGAATACCAGAAACGGAACCAGGATCGAATACGGATCCAGCTCATAGCCCAGCAGCGCCAGCAGGCCGAATTGCCAGACCACCGCCACCAGCGAACATGCCACCACCAGCGCCGTACTGCGCGCACAACGGGTGTATCCGTAGAGCACCGCAGTGGTGATGGCCAGCGCGAGCAGAAAGAACAACAAGACTTGGCGCAGGCCCTCAATCAGGTCCCCCACTACCTTGGCAAAGCCGGTGACGCCGATCTGTAGCGTGTCGCTGCTGTAATTCGTGCGGATCGCGTCGATCTGGCGCGAGAGCTCACCATAGTCCAGCGCCTTGCCTGTTTGCGGGTTGCGGTCGAGCAAAGGTACAAAAATGATGCTGGACTGGAAGTCGGCTGCCACCAGTTGGCCAATCTCGCCGGAGCGCTCGACGTTCGCGCGCAGCTCCGCCAGGCTGCCGGGGCTTCCGTCAAAGCTGTCGGGTACAACCGGACCACCGTCCAGTCCCTCCTCGGTCACTGCCACCCAGCGTGTGTTCGATGTCCACAGTGACTTCATGAAGGGCCGGTCCACGCCGGGCAGCAGAAATACTTCGTCGTTGATTTTCTGCAGCGTGTCCAGGTAACGTTTGTCGAATATCGTGCCCTGCTTGGCTTGCACGACCAGACGCAAGGCATTGCCCTGTCCAGCCAAGTCGCCAATATGCGCCAGGTAGTTGACGATGTAGGGGTGGCTCGTGGGTATTGTTTTTTCAAAACTGGCGTTGAGTTGCAGTCGTGTTCCCAGCCATCCCAGCACGAGGGTCAGGATCAGACAAATTGCCATGACCCACGGGCGGTAGTTGAAGAAAGCGCGTTCCACCACATTGCCGGAGCGGGTGTCAAAGTCTTCCAGGCGTGCCACTACGGGCTGGGTTTGAGAGGAGGTGTCGGCGTGCATCATTCTTTCGCGGCTGCGTGCAGCCTTGTTCCAAAAATCAATTCCGAAATTAAGGGGCGGGCAGCGGCGGCAGGCGGTGCATGCCGCGCAAGCTGGCGACGATCAGGTGACCGTCTTCCGCTTGCGTGACCCCCGATACGGGCACGGGGTCTTGCGCGGCGATGCGGCGCAATGACGCACTGTCGTTGTGCCCTACCAAGGTATCGCCTGCCTGGCTCATCAGTACGAAGTCACCGTGCGGCAACGCCATGCCTGCGCCTACCGCCATGGGCACGCCAGTCTCCAGTGGCTCCCAGCGTGTCCCCGCATCTTTGGACCGGTAGGCTGTACCGCGCAGGCCATAGGCCACCCACACGGCTTCCGGGCTGTGCAACAAGCCAAAAAAACTGCCCTTGTACGGCGACTCCAGGGCGGTAAAGCTGGCCCCACCATCGGTAGAGCGCAGCAACAGGCCCTGTTCACCGGCGAGTAGCAGTGTGTTCCCACTGGCACGCACGCCATACAGGTGGAGGTTTTTGGGGTTCGGCAGACGCGGGCTCAGGGGCGCCCAGGTTTTGCCGCCATCGGCCGTGGACAGCATGAGACCATAGGCACCGACCACATAGACTCGTTGGTCATTGCTGAATTCCAAGTCAAAGAAGGGTTTGTCTGCTCCCTCTTCCACCGTGCGCTGGGCGTTGGCGATGGCTTTCTCATCCCCGGACTGTTGCGCGGCTTGCAGCAACAATGCGGCAGCTTGGAGGCCGTCCATTTGCTTGAGCCATGTAGCGCCAGCATCCTCGCTGCGCAGCACCACGCCCATGTGTCCCACGGCCCAGCCGGTTCGCGCATTGGCAAAGCGCACGGCCGTCAGGGTGACCTGTACGGGCACCTGGGCCTGTTGCCAGCTGAGGCCCGAGTCGTCAGACAAAAGCACCGTGCCACGCTCGCCGACCGCCACCAGACGCTTGCCCGCGCGGGTGACAGCCAGCATGACCGCACCAAAAGCTTTCTTTGTGTGCACGCTGGGCTGTCGCAATGCCGCTGGTGTTTCAGGTGCCCCTGTCAACTGCGCCATCGCTGTCGCACTGGCGCACAAGCCCAGCAGCACCGTGCGTCGCCCGATTTTCCGGGGAACTGGGTACAGCATCAGCGGGAACCTTCATTGGCCAATGACTCAGGACTGAAGAAGCTGCGTGGAATCGGGGGCACGATTTCATACTGCTTCGGCAATTCATTCGAGGCCATGTTCAGGTAGTACGAACCGTTTTGGAGGTCGTAGCCACCCCAGAGAACAAAGTTGGAGACCGCTGGCACATCTGGCAATGTCAGCATGAGTGCATAGTTGGTGCGCCAGAGTTGGCCTTTGGCATCCCAGCCGTCAAACAGTGCGATTTGCCAAGAGTCTTCGTCAATGTAGTACTTGCGTTTGGGGACGACATGGCGTTTTCCTGCGGCCAGGGTCGCCTCGACCTCCCAGACGCGGTGCAGTTCCCAGCGCACTTGAGCCGGGTTCAGCGTGTTCGGCGTTACCAGATCCTCCACCTTGGCCGACGCGGCCCGGTTGTTGTTGTAGGGGATGTACATCTCTTTCTTGCCGATGAGCTTCAGTTCGTATTTGTCTATCGGGCCGAACAGTGTGAAGGCTTCATCAAACAGGCCTATGCCGGAGGTCACCGAGTCGGGTGTGTCATAGGCGACGGAAGGGGCTTTGCGCACGCGTCGCTGGCCGACCAGGTATTGCCACAGGCCCCGCGGTGCTGCTTCGGAGACGCCATCCAGGGCAAGAATCGCCTCGCCGGCCTTGGAGCCAGGTGCGTTGGCGACGAACTTGCCCAGAGAGTAGTAGCCGTCAAATTTCTCCAGGCTGCCATCCTTGGCATAAAAATTCTGGCTCAATGTTTGTGTGCCACCGGAGGCCATGGCGCGGCGGCCATCGGCTGTGACGACCCACACCCGCATCGGTAGCATCACGTTTCCGCCTCTCCACGCGGTACGCTGGTTCCAGATGGCTTCATAGCCGTCTTTGGGGATGGGAAATGGAACACCTCCAAACGCGCCTTCCATGCCGAAGCCGCCTTCTAGGGTCTTGGCGCGGGTCGCGTTTTTGAACGTGTTGTCATACACCGACTGGGGGGCTGCCGCCGTGCGATGTGTGGGGTACACGTCGACGCGGAAGTCGGGATATTTTTTCATCAACGCTTGAACGCCATCGCTGAGCTTGTCTGCGTGCTGGGTCATGTTGGCGGCATTGATGGAGAAGCTTGGCTTTTCGCCAGGAAACAGGTCGGGCCGTGGATCACCATTTTTGTAGCCCACTGGCGCTTTGTTCATGCCACCATCCCAAGCTGGAATGGTGCCTGCTTTGTTGCCCGCTTTTTCAGCTCCGACAGGTGTCAGCGTGGTTTTGAGCTTGGCAGCTTCTTCCGGACTGACTGCTGCGTGGAGGGGGAGGGCCGCGATCAGTGCCGCGGCGGCCAAGATGGTGTGTTTTGCAAAAGGAGTCATGGTGTGTATCTCTGCAAGTGGTTAGAACGTGCGTGAAAGGTTGAAAGACAGGTAGTTGCGGTCTGCCAGGGTTTGGCTGTAAGACAACATGCGCGTCGGTGTGCTGGAATCGGTCACCGTGAAAGTCCGCGCACTGCCAAAAAACGCGGTGTAGTTCAGTCCAAAGTTCCAGTCGTGGTATTTGCCCTTGACGCCGACCGTCACGTCTCCTGCATCGCTGGCACCCCCCGCGAAGTTGGACAGGGCAGAGGACCGGCCTCCAAAGTTGTAGCCAATGCCGATGGGGACTGATAGGTCCAATCCCGGCATTACCTGAAAGTACTGGGGCTCAAAAATTACCCGCATGGCGGAGGCATCACGTGTCGAGTTCGGGTCCAGTCCGCCAAACCCCACAGTGCCGGGATTCTTGGCAATACGAAGCGTGCGATTCCATGCCAACTCGGCCACGATGGTGCCGCCGTCCCAGAGGCTGGACTTGTTCAGGACGTAAATTCCCGAAAGATTCAGATGCCCTGTATCCCCCACGGCGTAACAGGGGTTGCTTGCATCGCCGCTGCAATCATTTGCTGGCATGGTGGCAGCTCCGCCCAGGACTGCAGGGTCACTGGCAAGAGGGGCATCCTTGCGCACGGATCCTTCAAGCGACCAATTGAGCTGGCCCACGGAGGAGCTAACACTGGCGCCGACTGTCTTAATGTTTTTGGCATAGACGGTCCGCACATGGCTGTTGACGAAATCGAACACCAAGGCGGACGGCGTTTTGTCGTGGAACTGTGCTGCGTAAAAACCGTACTCAAAAGCGCCGCCTGCGGGTGTCCACCGCACTTGCGCACCGAACTGGCCACTGTCGCCCGGAGTCTGGTCTTTGCTGGAATCCGTGATGAGTGAGGGCGGAGCGTTGAAGTAGACCCGCTCACCCCCGATGTAATCCTGGTTTGAGAAATAGCTGCCGACGCCGGGGATTTTGCTGGGGCGCCATTTGAACTGGTAGTAGCCTCCAACTGTTACGTCGTTTGAAATCTGCAAAGTACCGGAGAGCTGTTCCACAGGCAGTAGCACCTCCTTGAATTGCCAATTAGGTACGGACGCGATCTTGGCGACATCGACAGGCCCCTGTGCTGCAGCAACCCCGTTTTGTCCGAAGAAGATACTTTCACCGTACTGCAGTGCGTGCTTTCCAATACGCGCTGACGCAGGCATATCGCCGATGGACCCTTTGCCGTACAGGAACGCATCGAGTATTTGGTCTCCCCGTCCGTGTTGATCACGGGTGGCTTGTACAAATTCGTTGGCGGACTGGCTGCTGGCGTTGTTCACGCTTTTGCTGCCGTCATTGGCGTTGCCACGCAGGTACATGGCGTCGTACCAGGCGGTATGGCTCACGCGTATGCCCCAGTTGCGGTTACTGAAATCAAATTCGGTCAGCAAATCTGCGCGATTGGAAATCAGTCCTTTTGAGAAGTTAAGGTTCCCGTCGTTCTCGTTGCCGCTGGGGGTCAGGTCGGTTGACGCGTCTTGCGTGCGGTAGGCCATGCTGTATTTGGGGGTGAAGTCCAGCCGGATCTTGGTGTCCGGGTCACCAGAATCCAGCTCCAAGGCATGTGCCTGCAATGCGCACAACATGCCGGCGGCAAGTGCCAGTACGCTCAGCCTGAAGGGGGTTTTAGGGGGTGTCATTGTGTGTCTCCTCGTCGTGTTGTTGTGGGTTTGGGCAGGTGGAAGATGGGCCTTGCCTAGAGGTACGTGGATGCCAGGCCGCCGTCCACCGGAATGTTCACGCCGCTCACCCAGCGTGCTGCGTCGCTACATAGCCAGGTGATCACCTCGGCCACTTCATCCGGGAATGCAGGGCGTGCCATGCGGTGTGCGTCGGCCTGTACGCGGTCCGCACCCAACATGGTGACGAAATCGCCAAGGATGGGCGTGAACACGGGGCCGGGTGCCACGCAGTTCATACGCACACCCGTTTTCAGAAACCACTCTTGTGACTGCACCGCGTTCCATACGATCAGGGCTTCCTTGAAGTACTGATAGCACGTCGCCTGGGGCACCGGATGGCTCTGAAGCCACTGGGCCCCCGCATCAAAGCCGTGCGTCGCAGCCAAGGCCTTGTGGGCCTCCAGGCGTTGCGGCCACTCCGCCCCCAGGATGGAGGCCACATTGACGATGCCGCCACCACGGCGTATGCGGGGCAAGACCTGCTCCGTCAAATGGCGTAAGCCCAAATAGTTCACCCGTGCCAACAGCTCACCGTCGGCGGTGCCGGGCACACCGGCGATGTTGCAGAGTGCGTCGATCTGCGTTGGCAACTGGGCCACTGCGGCGTCGATGCCGGCCACCGTGCTCAGGTCCGCTTTGACAAAGCCCGCGAGAGAAATGCTGGCGTCATTGCGGTCTACGCCGATGACGTGCGCGCCCTGAAAACGGGCCAACCGTGCGACTTCTGCCCCAATGCCGGACGATACGCCGGTCACGATCAAGGTCTTTCCTTGCAAGTTCATCATGTTCTCCTGGTATTCAAAAGGGGTATACGGTGGCCTGGTCTTTGATGGTCACCCATTGCCACTGGGTGTATTCCTCCCAGTCGGCGGGGCCGCCCACACTGGTGCCGTTGCCGGCTATGCCAGGGCCGCCGAAGGGGTTGACGCATTCGTCGTTCACCGTCTGGTCGTTGATGTGAACCATGCCGGACTTGAGCTGGCGGCCCACCGCCATGGCGCGTCCGACCGATGCAGAAATCACCGCCGACGCCAAGCTGCCGTGGTGCTGGTTGGCCAGAGCGACGGCTTCCGCATCGGTGCGGTAGCTGATGATGTTGGCCACCGGGCCGAAGGTTTCTTCGTCAAACACCCGCATGCCGGGGCGCACACCGGAGAGCACGGTGGGCTGGTAGAACAAGCCTTCAAACGTACCACCGGCCTCCAGCTTGGCACCTGCTGCAATGCTGTCCTGCACGAGTTGGTGGATGCGGTCGCGCTGTTTGGCGTCGATCACCGGGCCCAGTGCCACCTGGCCGCTGGCGCCGTTGCCGACCGGCAGGTGCGTCGCCTTGGTCACCATTTTTTGCATCAGGCCTTGCACCATGCTCTCGTGCACCAGAATTCGGTTGGATGCCATGCAGATCTGCCCCTGATGGAAGAACGCGCCCCAGGCAGCATTGCTGGCTGCGACGTCGAGGTCCGCGTCATCCAGGATGACTAGGGCATTGCTGCCCCCCAACTCGAGTGACACTTTCTTCAAATGGCGGCCTGCCAGTTCACCGATGCGACGCCCCACGGCGGGGGAGCCGGTGAAGGCAATCATGGGGACCAGCGGGTCCGTGACCAGCGCCTCGCCGGCCTCTGCGTCGCCGGGCAACACTTGCAACAGTCCCGCTGGCAATCCGGCTTGTGCAAAAACGCTGGCAATCATCAAGCCGCCGCTCACGGGGGTGCGGGTGTCCGGTTTGATGATGACAGCATTGCCAGCTGCCAATGCAGGCGCCACGGCACGGATGGCCAGGATCATGGGAAAGTTGAACGGAGAGATCACGCCCACCACGCCATGGGGCACACGGCGCGCCAGGCTGGTTCGGCCGTGCTGGCTGGGCAGCACCTGGCCTTGCGCTTGCAAAGGCATGCCGGCCGCCAGGTTGCAGAGCAATGCCGCTTCCCGGATTTCATGTTGCCCTTTGGGCAGGATGCCTCCGGTCTCTCGTGCCACGAACAGGGCCAAACTGCTGAAGTGCTGCTCAAACAGGGCCGCGGCTCGGCGGAAGATTTCGGCTTTTTCGCGTGGATGCACAGTGACCCACTGGGCTTGTGCGGCGGCAGCCACCGCCGTTGCCTTGGCGACGTCTGCGGCATTGGCAATGCCCACGGTGCACAGTACCTGGCCTGTGGCAGGTTCGATCACTTGGCGTACGCCGCCGCTGAGTGGGGAAGGAGGTGTGGCGGAAAAATCCAGCCAGGCATTGGTCTCTGCAGATCCCATGGGGGAGCATCCTTTCAATCGGTTGATCAATTCGCCACTTCACGAGTGGGTTGCTTGATGGATTGCAAGGCGCAGACCACCCTCTTGCCCGTATGCGGATGGGCGCTGGTGCAAAGGGGCAGATTTCGCTGGAAACCTCAGTAGATTCCCTAGGGGAAATATTTCAGCTTGGTAAAGGGAAAACCCGAGTCAAAAAATTTACTTTTTGATTAAAAAATATAACTAAATTTCACCACTTGATCAGGGCTGCATTGCGATGCCAAAAACGATTTCCCGCATTTCATTGGCTGATGTGGCGCGTGCGACCGGCAGCATGTTGGGGGCCTCGCAGTCCGAGCCGGATGGCAAGACGTTGGGGGGATTTGTGAGCGGTCGCCTCAGCGGGGACGCACATCCGAATTTGGTGGATATCAGCGAGTGCTTGTACTTCTCCCCGGGGGATGGCCGAATTTGGCTGCAGGACCAGCGGGTGGTGTTGTTGCATGCAGAGGCCTTGGGCTCCATGCGCAGGGAAATGGTGGACAGCTTGGGTATCAAGCAGGCGCGGGGGCTTTTTACCCGTGCGGGCTATGTCAGCGGTGCCCGTGATGCCCAGTTGGTCCGCAAGCAATGGCCGGATGCAGATCCATCCGCCGCTGCCATTGCCGGCACCCGTTTGCACGCCTTGGAGGGCATGGTGCAGGTTGAAGTGGTACATGCGGCCTATGACGCCAACACGGGCAATTATGAGGGCGAGTTTCTGTGGCACAACTCCAGCGAGGACGATGAGCACATTGCCGCCTACGGGGTGGGGAGCTCACCCGCGTGCTGGATGCAGGTGGGCTATGCGACCGGGTATGTGAGCACCTTGTTCGGGCGTTTGATTGTGTTTCGGGAGCTTGAATGCCGTTCCATGGGCGATGTCCATTGCCGCGTGGTCGGCAAATCTGCCAACCAGTGGGACGGGGTAGAGGAAGACATGCGCTACTTGAATGCGCATGAATTCGTGGATGTTGCCGCCTACGACCGTGCAGGGGAGGAGGCGGCAGATTTGCCGCTCCCGGCACGCGGGGCCGGTGATGCGATGGTGGGAGCCTCGTCAGCGTTCAAGGCGGCGTGCCAGCAACTCAGCCGCGTGGCCCGGACTTCAGCGACGGTGTTGTTCACGGGCGAGTCCGGCGTGGGCAAGGAAAAGTTCGCCAGCATGCTGCACCAGATCAGTCCGCGTGCGAAGCAGCCGTTCATCGCGGTGAACTGTGCAGCCATTCCGGAAACCTTGATCGAGTCCGAGTTGTTCGGGGTGGAGCGTGGTGCTTTCACTGGGGCAAGCGTATCCAGGCCAGGCCGGTTCGAGCGCGCCAGTGGCGGAACTTTGTTTCTGGATGAGATCGCCACTTTGAGTTTTGTCGCACAGGGCAAGCTCTTGCGCGCGTTGCAGGAAGGACAGATCGAGCGCGTGGGCGGCACCCGCAGCATCGCGGTCGACGTGCGGGTGGTGGCTGCGACCAACGAGGCGCTGCGCGACGCGGTGCGCAAGGGCACATTCCGGGAAGACCTTTTCTACCGGCTGAATGTGGTACCCATCCATTTACCGCCGTTGCGGGAGCGCCGGGACGATATTCCGCTCCTGATGAACCACTTTGTCCACCACTACCGCCGCAAACACGGGTGCGATGTCAAAGGTTTCACCCAGGCTGCTGTACGCCATCTGGTGAACTATGACTTTCCGGGCAACATTCGCGAGCTGCAAAACCTGGTGGAGCGTGCCGTGATCCTGGCGGATATTGGCGGCCTGATCGACGTGCACCACCTCTTCACCGGTGGAGAAGTGCATCGCGCGGAAGTGCTGACCCTGCAAGCTGCTGCGGACAGCGGCGTGTTGAGCCTTGCGGGCAAGCCAGCCGCTGCGGCAGTGCAAGCGCCATCCGCAGCGCGTGCCTTGTCCTTGGAGCAAACGGAGCAGTCTTTGCTCCAGAAGGCCATTGCGGCCTCCGGGGGTAATCTGTCGGCCGCAGCGCGGCTACTGCACACCAGCCGCGCCAAACTCGCCTACCGGGCACGAAAGCATGGGCTGGTCTGAGTCTTCCCTGCGCAGGAGCCAGCTGGCGGCAAGGTTCACCCGTTAGGATTCCGTATCTTCCGCAATGCGTTGCACTCGCTTTGATATCCTGGTTGCTATCGTTTTGATAGCTATTTGCGCATATTCTGCGTGCGCTAGACCCTGATTAAGTGCTCAATCCATTGAAGAAAAACGCTACATCAACCCAGTCATCAACCGTCAAACCCAAGCCGGTGTCGGCACGCGTGCGTAAAGTTGCTGCGCCTGAGGCTGCTCCGGTAGAGCCTGTAGATACCAGCTACTTGCGCACGTTGGTGGGCTACAACGCCCGCCGCGCTTCTTTGGTGATCATCGAAACCTTCATGGTGCGCATGGCACCTTATGACCTGAAGGTCGTGGACTTCTCGGTGCTCTCGCTGGTAGCGCACAACCCGGGCATCACGTCCCGCCAGCTGTGCGCGGCGCTCAACGTGCTGCCGCCCAACCTGGTGGGGTTGATCGCGACACTGGAGCGCCGTGGCCTGATCGAACGCTTGCCCCACCCGAGCGACGGCCGGGCCATGGGCGTACACCTCACGCCCCAAGGGGTAGAGCTGATGGTGCAGGCGGAGAAAACGGCATTCGACCTCGAGCTGGATGCGACCGCCCGCTTGACGGAAGCCGAGCGCAAAACGCTGATCCGCCTACTGCAAAAGGTCTACACCCCGGCCGACTGAACCTCGCTTTAATCGCCGGCTACGGCCGCCGGCTCCAGGCGCAGCAAGCGCACCGCGTTGTCTTTCAGGATGCCGGGCATCACCTCGGGTTTGAAGCCCGCTTCTTGGAAGTCTTTCATCCACCGCTCCGGGGTGATGAGGGGGTAATCTGAGCCGAACAAGACACGGTCTTTGAGCAGGGTGTTGGCGTACTGCACCAATTGCTTGGGGAAGTATTTGGGGCTCCAGCCGGAGAGGTCGATCCAGACATTGGGCTTGTGGGTGGCCACGCTCAGGGCTTCGTCCTGCCAGGGGAAGCTGGGGTGGGCCATGACGATCTGCATGTCCGGGAAGTCGATGGCCACATCGTCCAGGTGCATGGGGTTGCTGTACTCCAGACGCAGTCCACCGCCGCAGCGCATGCCGCTGCCGATGCCGCTGTGGCCGGTGTGAAAAATGGCGGGCATACCGTACTCGGCAATCACCTCGTAAATGGGCCAGGACATCTTGTCGTAGGGGTGGTAAGCCTGCACGGTGGGGTGGAACTTGAATCCCTTGATGCCGTGCTCTTCAATCAGCTTGCGCGCTTCTCGCGCGCCCATCTTGCCTTTGTGCGGGTCGATGCTGGCAAAGGCCGTCATCATGTCGCTATTGGCTTTGGCGGCTTCGGCGATCTCTTCATTGGGAATGCGACGGCGGCCCATTTTGGACTCCGCGTCCACAGTAAACATCACCAGGCCGATTTTCTGTTCACGGTAGTACGCCACGGTCTCTGCAATCGTGGGGCGTCGCCCGTTCTTGAAATATTTGTCGGCGGCGCGGTCGTACTCTTCGCCGTAGTTGTCAAACGGGTTCCAGCAGCTCACTTCCGCGTGGGTATGGATATCAATAGCGCGCAGGTTTTTGTAGTCCATGGTTGTCTCCTGTTGGTTGGTCTGGTGGATGCACGGGGGCAGCCTCCCCCAGCGCTGGCTTCCTGGGAAGTGCAGCAAGGGAAACTACCTAGAAAAAGAACTCTCAAATGGCTTGATTTGGTTATTAACTATAACCAAAATTACACCATCATGAAAGCCTTTATGCAACACCCTGACATTCAATTCAATCGCCTCGGCGAGCAACAGGAAGTAGCGGTCATCCGCCTGACCCGTGGCGCCAAGCGCAATGCCCTCAACGATGGACTGATCCTCGCACTGCGGGATTTGTTCGAAAACATGCCGGAAGGCGTACGCTCCGCTGTGATTGCGGGCGAGGGCCCGCATTTCTGCGCGGGCCTCGACTTGAGCGAGCTCAAAGAGCGGGATGCCGGTCAGGGGTTGCACCATTCCCGCATGTGGCACGCGGCGCTGGAGCGGGTGCAATTCGGGCCCGTGCCTGTAATCGCCGCCTTGCAAGGCGCCGTGGTGGGAGGGGGCTTGGAGCTGGCGAGCGCCTGTCACATTCGTGTCGCTGATGCTTCCACCTTCTATGCATTGCCGGAGGGTTCTCGCGGGATTTTTGTGGGCGGCGGCGGTGCGGTGCGCATTCCCCGATTAATCGGTGCGGCACGCATGACCGACATGATGCTCACAGGCCGTGTGTACAACGCCCAGGATGGTGAACGCATCGGTCTTGCGCAATATCTGGTGCCGGAAGGCGCAGCCTTCGACAAAGCGGTAGAGCTTGCCGTGCGGGTTGCGCAAAACGCACCCCTGACGAACTACGCCTTAATGCACGCTCTGCCGCGCATCGCTGAGCAGCCGGCCGACCAGGGCTTCTTCACCGAAGCCATGATGGCCGCCATTGCCCAGAGCGCACCGGAAGCCAAGACCCTGCTGAACGACTTTCTGGAAGGCCGTGCCGCCAAGGTGCGCAAGCAGGACTGAGGCCATGAGCGACATGCACATCCCTACCCCCCGCTACCGCGCGACCAAGTTCGGCGTCACACGCATCACCGTTACGGACGGTGTACCCGGCGTCCGGTATCTGCAAGCCGATCTGGCTTTGGGTGCCTATGCGCGCCGGATTGCTGACTTTCTCGTGCATTGGGCAGAGGTCACTCCGGACCACACCTTTCTAGCCCGTCGCAAGCAGATGCCAGATGGCACGACCGGTGATTGGCAACACATCACGTACGCACAAGCCCTTGCAAGCGCCCGCAGCATCGGGCAGGCGCTGTTGAATCGGGGGTTGAGCCCGGAACGGCCGGTCGTTATCTTGAGCGAGAACAGTCTGGAGCACGCCATGATGGCGCTGGGTTGCTTGTATGTCGGCGTGCCCTATTGCCCGGTGTCTCCTGCCTATGCCACCGTGAGCCAGGACTACGAAAAACTGCGCCATGTGATGGACACCTTGACCCCGGGGCTAGTTTTTGTGGCTGATGGCCCTCGCTACGGTGCTGGCGTCGTCGCCACGGTCGGGCCGGATGTCGAAGTCGTAGCAGCGGCCGGGCAAGTGCAAGGCCGAGAAGCAACTGCTTACGCATCCCTGTTGGCCACGACGGCTACGCCTGCGGTGGACGCAGCCATGCATGCCACCGGCCCGGGCACCATCGTAAAGTTTTTGTTCACCAGCGGCTCCACCAAGCTGCCCAAGCCGGTCATCAATACGCAGCGCATGTGGTGCGCAAACCTGCAGCAGATTTCCTTGTCCTTGCCCGTGTTTGCCGAAGCACCGCCGGTGTTGGTGGACTGGCTGCCCTGGAACCACACCTTCGGCGGCAATCACAACTTCGGGCTTACGCTGCAACATGGCGGTACGCTGTACATCGACGACGGCAAACCCACCGCAGCCTTGATCGGGGAGACGCTACGCAACCTGCGCGAGATCGCGCCGACGGTGTACTTCAATGTACCCACCGGCTTTGAAATGATTGCGGCTGCCATGGAGTCCGATGCGCAGTTGCGCACCACTTTGCTGTCACGCCTCAAGGTATTTTTCTATTCCGGTGCAGGTTTGTCCCAGCCCGTCTGGGACAAGCTTCACGCCATTCAAGAGGCTGCCATCGGCGAACGCATTGTGATGGCCACCGGCCTGGGCATGACGGAGTCATCGCCCTCTGCCATGTTTGTGAACAGCCCGGATGTGGCGTCCGGCGACATCGGCGTACCGGTACCGGGCATGACCCTCAAACTGGTGGACGTCGATGGGAAAACCGAAGTCCGCTACCGAGGTCCGAATGTGACCCCTGGCTACTGGCGCTCGGAAGCCGCCACACGGGATGCCTTTGATGAGGAAGGCTATCTGTGCACTGGCGATGCCGTGACGTGGATTTCCGAGTCCGATATCCATCGGGGTCTGCGCTTTGACGGCCGGATTGCCGAGGACTTCAAACTCTCCACTGGCACTTTTGTGAGCGTGGGCCCCATGCGCGCCAAGATCGTGGTGTCGGGCGCTCCCTACATCCAGGACGCCGTGATCACGGGACTGAACCGCAAAGAGGTCGGGGCCTTGCTCTTCCTGTCCGCAGCCTGCCGCGAGGTGGCCGACCTGCCTACGGATGCCCCTTGGGCCGATGTGGTTCAGAGCGCAGCGGTGCGCCAGCGCATTGAGGCTGTTGTGGATCAACTGGCGCGAGAGGCGACAGGCAGTGCAAGCCGCATAGCCCGCGCACTCCTGATGGTGGAGCCACCTTCCGCCGGGAAGGGCGAGATCACCGACAAGGGCTCGCTGAACCAACGGGCTGTCTTGAAACACCGCCACACCTTGGTCGAGGGGCTGCACGATGACACCCTCCCTTTCATCATCAAACCCACGGCCTGAGTGAGCCTCAGCCCAGGAAAAAGACATGCATATCCAAGGACAAACCGCACTGGTTACCGGTGCAGCATCGGGGTTGGGGGAAGCTACAGCCCGTGAACTGGCCAGGCTCGGAGCGAAGGTCGCCGTGCTGGACATCAATCAAGCACAAGCAGAAAAGGTGGCGTCCGCGATACGGGCGGAGTTCGGTGAAGACTGTGCCATCGCGCTGCGGTGTGACATTACGCAGACCGACAGCGTGCAAGCTGCTTTGGATGCGTCCGATCGCGCCTTGGGTGCCGCGCGTATCCTGATGAACGTGGCCGGCATCGGGAGCGCTAAGCGCGTGGTACAGCGGGATGGAACTGCAGCGCCCTTGGAAGACTTTGCGCGTGTGGTGTCCATCAACCTCCTCGGCGCGTACAACATCAGCCGTTTGTTTGCGGCTGCCTGCAGCAAGCTGGCGCCGCTGGAGAACGGCGAGCGTGGCGTGATGATGTTTACCGCATCGGTCGCCGCGTTTGATGGACAAGTGGGCCAGCAGGCCTACAGCGCCTCCAAGGGCGGTCTGGTCGGCATGACGCTGCCTATGGCACGGGACCTTGCGCAGCATGCCATTCGTGTGTGCACGGTGGCGCCCGGTTTGTTCGCCACACCGCTGATGAAAGAGTTGCCGGAAGCCGTGCAGCAATCCCTGGCCGCCAGCATTCCCTTTCCGCCGCGTCTTGGAAAACCGACGGAGTTCGCCGAGCTGGCTTGCCACATCGTGACCAACGGGCATCTCAATGGCGAAGTGATCCGGCTCGACGGTGCATTGCGCATGGCCCCGCGCTGAGTCCCTACCTCTTTCTTCCCTCTGCAACCTGCAAACCAAAAAATAGGAGACAACCATGTTCACTCGCAGGCAACTCATTCAGGCATTTGGCAGTAGCGCCGCTTTGGGCGCGCTGTATCCACTCACTGCGCAAGCGCAGGTAGACCAAGTCAAGGTGTACTTCGGCTTTCCGCCGGGAAGTTCCGGGGATACCGTAGCGCGACGGGTTGCGGAAAAGTGGGGTGGTACGCCCTTCAGCAAAACCGCAGGCATTGTTGAAAACAAACCTGGTGCTGGCGGACGTATCGCCCTGGAAGCTCTCAAAAACGCGCCTGCCGATGGCTCCGTGCTTGCACTCTCGCAGGTGTCGGCGCTGGCCAACTATCCGCACATCTTCAGCAAGATGCCTTATGCAGACAAAGACTTTGCCCCCGTCTCCATCGCGGCCATCATGCACCATGGCCTGGCCGTTGGTCCCATGGTGCCTGCCAGTGTCAAAACGGTGAAGGATTTTCTGACGTGGGCCAGGGCGAACCCCAAAGATGCGAGTTATGGATCACCCGGTGCAGGCTCCACGCCGCATTTCATTGGCGCATTGCTGGGTATCAATAGTGGAGTGGAACTCAAGCATGTGCCCTATCGCGGTTCTGTGCCCGGGGTCACTGATGTGGTGGGTGGTCAGGTGGCCGCCATGGTGACGCCCCACGGCGACTACTTGGCGAATTACAAGGCCGGGAAGTTGCGTATTCTGGGCACGTCGGGCCCCAATCGCTCACCTTACGCCCCAGATGTGCCTACCTTGGCGGAGCAGGGTTTCCCGGAGCTCACCACCGAAGAGTGGTTCGGCTTCTATGCCCCCGCCAACACCCCCAAGCCGGTCGTCATGGCCGCCAATGCGGCCATTAATGCCGCCTTGAAGGAGAAATCGGTGATTGAGAGTCTCGCGCTGGTGGGTTTGATTCCCCGCGGCTCCACGCCTGAAGAGCAGGCGCGCTGGCAAAAGTCGGAGTCTGACACTTGGGGGCCTCTGATCAAGAAAATTGGATTCACTGCTGACTCCTGAGCGGCGAAATGCGCGACGCCCTCTAAATGTGCAGCCCGAGACGCTGCAATGCGCTCTGAGGGAGAGTAGGGGGCAGCACGGTATCGAGAAGAAGATGCGTCAGTAGAATGGCCATCTTTTTCCTCGGGAGTTTTCCTGTGTCTGACACCCTTGCCGTACTGCCACAGTACTTGCTCCCCAAAAAAGCTCTCACTGCCTTCGCTGGCCTCGTTGCCGGGGCAAGGGGCGGCAAAGCCACCGCGGCGCTGATCCGCTGGTTCATCAAGCGTTACAACGTCAACATGGCCGAGGCGGCCAATCCCGACCCTGCGGTCTACCCCACCTTCAACGAGTTCTTCACCCGGGCCCTGAAAGACGGTGTGCGCCCACTCGCTGCTGCGCCCTTTGTATGCCCGGTCGATGGGGCCATCAGCCAGTTTGGCGCCATCCACAAGGACCAGATCTTCCAGGCCAAGGGCCACCACTACAGCACCACGGCGCTGGTAGGAGGGGATGCCAAGCTGGCGGCGCAGTTCGACAACGGCACTTTTGCCACAATTTACCTCAGTCCGCGCGACTACCACCGCATCCATATGCCTTGCGATGGCGTGTTGCGCCGCATGATCTATGTGCCGGGCGATCTGTTCTCGGTGAACCCGACCACCGCGCGCGGCGTGCCCGGTCTGTTCGCACGCAACGAGCGCGTGGTCTGCGTATTCGACTCTGTGCATGGCCCCTTTGTGCTGACGCTGGTGGGCGCCACCGTGGTGGGCAGCATGGCCACGGTGTGGCATGGTGTGGTCAATCCGCCGCGCTTGCCCCAGATTACCGAGTGGCACTATGACGCCAATGCGGTGGTTCTGAAGCAAGGCGAAGAGATGGGCCGTTTCTTGCTAGGTTCCACCGTCGTGATGCTTTTTGGGCGCGACCGCCTTGCATTTGATGGCCCCTGGGCCGCAGGCAAGCCGGTGTGCCTGGGCGAAAAAATGGGCGAAGCCCTGTAAAAACCAGTATCCTGACTCGCAGGGATACTGCACAACTGTTGGAGTGTTAGGTATGCAAGTTTCGTCCTCTGAGACCGCGCTGACCTTGGCCGCTGGCCTGGTGTCGGCACCTGCCCTTGTGGGCAACGCCAACCAGGCCGACGATACGGAGCGTGATTACCGCAGAGCGGTTTTGCCGCGTGTCGCAGCGCTTGAGTCCCTGTCGGTGCGGGCCAGTCTGTGGCTGGCTTTTGCCTGCGTGCTGGCCGGTGCGGTGGTGATTGGTGTGTTTTCGCTGTTCCAGATGGGGCGCCTCAATGCGTCCACCAAGGCCATTTACGAGCAGGAATTTGCGGCCGGCCAAGCGGCTGAGCAGGCGCGGGGGCTGATTCTGCGGGCCAGTCGGGCCCAGACCCAGTTGTTGACGGCCACCACCGCGGCGGAGCGCAACACACTGGGGGGCGATATTGAGGCCAGCCTCACCCAAATTGGCCAGCGTCTGGAGGTCATCAAAGGGCTGTCGAATTCCGAAGAAAGCACGGCCTCCAGCCAGCAATTGATCGATGCAATGGCCAACTGGACCAAGCGCCAGCGCGCCTACATCGCGCTTGTCAAAGAGCAGCCGCTGGATCTGATGCAAATGAGTACCGACGTGCCGACCGAAGATGCGCGCTTGCTCAATGACACGCGCAAATTGGAAAAAATTGTGGATTTGCTGGTGGAGCAGCGCTCCAAGTCCGCTGAAGCCACCATCGTGCAGGCGGGCCAGATTTACCAGTCGTCCCAAATGTGGGTGGTGGGCATCATGGGCTTGCTGCTGGTTTTGTCGCTGGTCATCAGTGGCTGGGTGACCCGGCGTTTGGTTCGCCAACTGGGCGGCGAGCCGGCCTATGCCAAGTCCATTGCCAGCCGTATTGCCCAGGGCGACCTGTCCATGCAAATTCGCCTGGATCCCAAAGACACGGAGAGCCTGCTGTATTCGCTGCGGGACATGCAGGGCAAGCTGGCTGACACCATGCGCGAAATTGCCAGCAGCTCCAAGCAGGTGGCCAATGCGTCACGCGAAATCTCCATGGGCAACCTGGACTTGTCACAGCGCACCGAGCTGCAATCGGCATCACTGGAGAAAACCACCACGAACGTGGAGCAAATGGCCGCAATTGCCAAACGGTATGCCGACAGCGCCGCGCAGGCCGCCCAGTTGTCCGGTTTGGCCACGCGCTCGGCCCAGCAAGGTGGCGAAGTGGTGGCCAGTGTGGTTTCCACCATGGACAAAATCAGCAAGAGCACCGAGGCCATCCACGCCAATATTGGGGTGATTGAAGGCATTGCCTTCCAGACCAACATCCTGGCGCTGAATGCTGCCGTGGAAGCCGCGCACGCGGGCGAGCAGGGGCGGGGTTTTGCGGTGGTGGCGTCCGAGGTGCGTTCGCTGGCAGAGCGCAGCGCCAAGGCGGCACGGGAAATCAACGCACTGATTGAGGCCTCGACCACCCAGGTCAAGGACGGCGCGCAGCTGGCGCACAAGGCGGGTCAAACCATCGCCGAGATGTCGCAGAGCGTGCAGCAGGTCAGCACGGTGATGGAGGAGTTGTCTGGCGCCTCGGTACAGCAGAGCTCCGGCATTGAAGAGATTAACCGTGCCGTGGCCCAACTGGACGACAGTACCCAACAAAACGCGGCCTTGGTGGAAGAGGCCGCCGCTGCCGCCCAGTCACTGGACGAGCAGGCCCAGTCGCTGGATCAGTTGGTCGGCCGCTTCCACTTGTAGCCCCAGCGCCCCGCCGCGCGGGGTGATGCCCACCGGGCAAGTGGCAGCATTTCCCCGGTGGCGAATCCGGGCTACTTGAAGATCACGGTCTTGTGGCCGTTCAGCAGCACGCGGTGCTCGCTGTGCCACTTGACTGCGCGCGCCAGTACCTGGCTCTCGGTATCACGGCCCATGGCGGTCAGGTCTTCCACTGTCTTGCTGTGGTCGGCGCGGGCCACGTCCTGCTCGATGATGGGGCCCTCGTCCAGGTCCGCCGTCACGTAATGGGCGGTCGCACCAATCAACTTCACGCCGCGGTCATGCGCCTGGTAGTAGGGCTTGGCGCCCTTGAAACTGGGCAAAAAGCTGTGGTGGATGTTGATGGCGCGGCCGGACAACTTGCGGCACAGGTCGTCGCTCAGGATCTGCATGTAACGCGCCAGCACCACCAGCTCGGCCCCTTCGGACTCGATCACCTCGTAGGCCTTGGCTTCTGCCTGGGCCTTGGTAGCGGCCGTCACCGGAATGTGGTGAAACGGCACGTTGTAGCTGGCCGCCAATTGGTAGAACTCGCGGTGGTTGGAGACGATGGCGCGGATGTCCAACGGCAGCAGGCCACTCTTCCAGCGGAACAGCAGGTCGTTCAGGCAATGGCCTTCCTTGCTGACCATGAGGACGGTGCGCATGGCCTGGGCTGTGGCGTGCAGGCTCCACTGCAGCTGCAGCGGCTCGGCAAAGCTGCCCAGTTGGGCGCGCAGCTCGGCGTGGCTGAGCTGGCTGCAGCTGAACTGCACCCGCATGAAAAACAGGCCGGTATCGGGGTCGTTGTACTGGGCGGCTTCTTCGATATTGCCGCCGCGCTCCAGCAAAAAGCCCGAAACGGCGTGCACCAGACCGAGGCGGTCGGGGCAGGAAAACGTGAGGATGTAAGTCTGGCTCATGGGGCGAGATTGTCGCAGTTCCCCGCCCACCCTTATGCAAAAGGGGCTCCGAAGAGCCCCTGGTCGGGAAGCGCGTGACAGGGTTAGTGCACCACCACCGGGTTTTGCGCCAGCACGGCGTACTGGTCCAGCGTGTCTTCCACCTCTTCCTGGGTGGGCGTGTTCACCTGCCAAGCCTGGATGTGTTGCTGGAACAACTCCGCCCAGGAGCCATCGAGGTAGACCTCTTTGTTGGAGCGCTTGTCCACAATCTCAAAACCATGGCGCGCCAGCATGGGCACTCCCTGGGGGTGGCGCTCGGTTTTTTCGGTGTGCACACCCACATGCTCGCCGTTGGCCAGCATGTGGGTGACGGAGAAGGATTCAGAGTCGTACAGGGTGTGCATAGTATTTTCCAGCGAGAGATACATGCCAAATGGGTGTCATCTTTGCGGTTTCAAGAGTAGCAGGAAAACCGCGCCGCAGCGAAAAACTCAGGGTTTTTGGCTGCTGGCCCACAACAAATCGAGAAAGTCGCCGTTGGATTCCGTAATGCGGATGCGCAGTGGCAAATACCCCACGCTGGGCACGTACCAGAGCTCCAGCTTCTGGCTGCGCTCGGCCGTGGGTTTGTGGGTCAGCTTGATGGCGGGAAAGGTGCCGCCCGGTACCCGGATGGGTTCCAGCGCATCGGTCTTGAAGGTCCAGCTCTCGGCATAACGGTCGCCCACGGCCTGGAAGGTCACAGTTTTGCCCGGTGTCCACTGTGGGGGCTTGCCGGCCAGCAGGCTGGCCAACTGCATAAAGACACTGAGCTGGTCCTGCGCGCCGTCCTCCAGCGGGGCCTCGGGCGTGTTGGCGCTGAAGGCGATTTTGCCCAGAGGCCGCAGGAAATGCGCACTGACTTCTTCCTTGCCCAGGCGCTTGCTGACAAAGCGCAGCGGCTCCAGCCCTTGGGCAGTGAGTGCGCCTTTGCTGGTCCAGGTTTGCAGGCTCAGGCCAAATTTGCGCACCACGAGTTGCGAGGTGTAGTTGCCACCCTCGTGCTGCCAGAGCAGCTCGGCGCTGCCGGTATAGGGCGAGGAGATCACGCCCTCAAAGTCATAACTCAGGCGCACCGGGGCGGGCACGGCCACGCTTTGTGCGCCAGAGAAGGCTGGCAGCACGGCCAGGGCACACGCCAGCAGGGGCGCGGTCAGACGGTGGCGGAGTGCGGCAGGGGGCATGGGCAGTGTTCAGGGGGATTGACTGTCGGTCCACAGCATGTCCAGCACGTTGCCGTTGCTCTCGGACAGGCGGATGTGGGCGGGCAGGTAGTCCAGCTTGGGGGCCAGCCAGAGTTCGGCTTTGGTGCTGTAGTCGCCGCTGGGCTCGCGCGTGAGCTTGACGGCGGGAAAGGTGCCCCCTGGCACGGTGATGGGTTCTTCGGACGAGACCACAAAGGTCCATGTTTCGCTGTGCCGCGGTCCGATGGACTGGAAGCTGATGCTGTCACCCGCCGCATAGCGCTGCGGCTCACCGGCCCACAGGCTGGCCAGTTGGACGAACACGCTGAGGTGGTCTTGCGCACCGGGCAGCAAGGGCACCTCGGGCGTGTTGGCGCTGAAGATGACTTTGCCTTCCTCGCGCACAAAGTGCGCAGCAACCTCACTGCTGCGGCCCTTGTCGCCAAAACGCAGGGGGGCCAGGCCGGCCTCGGTCAGTGCGCCCTTGCTGGCCCACTGCCGCAGCTGGAACCGGAACTTGGTGGCAAGCAGGCTGGCCTGGTAGCTGCTGCCGTCGTGCTGCCAGCTGAGTTGGGCGCCCCCGGTGTTGCGGTTGCCACTGGTGAGCGCCCAGACGTCATAGTTCAGGCGCACCGGGGGCGGAAAGGCGTAACGCTGCGGACGTTCCTCTTCCTCTGGTTCCGGGGTTGCCATGGCAGAGGGCTCTGCCATCCGGGTGCGCGGCGGCTCTGCTATGAATTCAGGAGCTGTTGGCGCAGATTCTGCGGAGGCTGTAGCCATAAAAGGCTGTAAATTTTCGGTCGCGACAGTGGTTGTGGGGCTGGCCTGCGCTGCCGCAGGACGTACCGGCGCGGGCGCGGGGGGCTGTGGGGCCGGGGGCGTGGGGGGCACTACTACGGGTGTGGCTGCTGCAGGCGACAGCACCCGGGTTTGCATGGCGATGGCGCCTGCTTCTTGTGGTGCCTCGTGCGTGGTCCAGGGCGCGGGCAGCGGCATGCCAACCAGCAACCACGCGTGCAAGCCCAGCACCGCAGCCAGCACCAGCGCCAGTCCTTTGAGGGGCCAGGTGGGGCGCGGGGTGGCGGAGTGTGCGATCGGACGTAACGCCAAAGACATGCTGGGTACAACGCAAAAGTCCAGTGTACGGTAGACAGCTGGCAGGCCCTACGCCAAACCCGGCGAAAATGCCCGCATGAAACTCGCTACCTACCAAGACGGCTCCCGCGACGGGCAGCTGGTGGTCGTATCCCGCGACCTGAGCCAGGCGCACTACGCGACCCACATCGCCAACCGCCTGCAGCAGGTGCTGGACGACTGGAATTACCTCGCTCCCCAGCTCGAAGACCTCTATGTCCTGCTGAACCAGGGCCGCGCGCGCCATGCCTTCCCGTTTGACCCGGCCCAGTGTTTGGCACCGCTGCCGCGCGCCTACCAGTGGGCCGATGGCTCGGCCTACCTGAACCATGTGGAGCTGGTGCGCCAGGCGCGTGGCGCCGAGGTGCCCGAGAGTTTTGCCACCGACCCGCTGATGTACCAGGGCGGCAGCGACGACTTGGCCGGCCCGCAGGCCGACATCGTCTGCGCCAACCTGGCCTGGGGCGTGGACTTTGAGGCGGAACTGGCGGTGATCACCGGCGACGTGCCCCTGGGCTGCCCCAGCGACCGCGCCATCGACGCGGTGCGCCTCGTGGTGTTGGCCAACGATGTGACGCTGCGCAACCTGGTGTCTGACGAACTGGCCAAGGGCTTCGGTTTTGTGCAGAGCAAACCCGCCACCGCTTTTGGCCCGGTGGCCATCACGCCCGACGAACTGGGCGATGCCTGGGCGCGTGGTCGCGTGCACCTGCCCGTGCAGTGCACCTGGAATGGCCGCAAGGTCGGCATGTGTGAGGCCGGTACCGACATGACATTCCACTTCGGCCAGCTGATTGCCCACTTGGCCAAGACTCGCCGCGTGCGCGCCGGCTCCATCATTGGCTCGGGCACCATCAGCAACAAGGGCGTGGCGCGCAAAAACCGCACCGACTGGCCCAACGGCTACAGCTGCATTGCAGAGAAGCGTGCGATGGAAACCCTCCAGGACGGCCAGCCCAGCACCGAGTACATGCAGTACGGCGACACCATCCGCATCGAGGTGAAAGGCCGCGACGGGCAGAGCGTGTTTGGCGCCATCTTGCAGGAAGTGGTGCCACCCGAGAGCCGGGGCCGAACAGCCCCAGGCGCTGCTGCGGCATCCGTTTCTGGCGATACTGCCGCGCCGGTGTCTGCCGACCCCACGCCCGCGCCCTCCACCGAGAGCGCCCCCGATTCTTCTACCGAGACCTCCGAATGAAAACACGCGCCGCCGTTGCCTGGAAAGCAGGCCAACCCCTGACCATCGAAACCGTGGACCTGCAAGGCCCCAAATTCGGTGAAGTGTTGGTGGAAATCAAAGCCACCGGCATTTGCCACACCGATTACTACACGCTCAGCGGTGCGGACCCCGAAGGCATCTTCCCCGCCATCCTGGGCCACGAAGGCGCGGGCATTGTGGTGGACGTAGGCCCCGGCGTGACCACGCTCAAAAAGGGCGACCACGTCATTCCGCTCTACACACCCGAGTGCCGCACCTGCAAGTTTTGCCTTTCGCGCAAGACCAACCTGTGCCAGCTGATCCGTGGCACCCAGGGCAAAGGCCTGATGCCCGACGCGACCAGCCGCTTCAGCCTGAATGGCGATCCCATCTTCCACTACATGGGCACCAGCACCTTCAGCAACTACACCGTGGCGCCCGAAATCTCGCTGGCCAAGATCCGCGAAGACGCACCGTTTGACAAGGTCTGCTACATCGGCTGCGGTGTGACCACCGGCATCGGTGCGGTGATCTTCACCGCCAAGGTGGAAGCCGGTGCCAACGCCGTGGTGTTTGGCCTAGGCGGTATTGGCCTGAATGTGATCCAGGGCCTGAAGATGGTGGGCGCCGACAAGATCATCGGCGTGGACCTGAACCCCGAGCGCGAAGCCATGGCCCGCCAGTTCGGCATGACGCACTTTTTGAACCCCAAGGACATTGAGGCCGCAGGCGGCAACATCGTGGATGCCATCGTGCAACTGACCGATGGCGGCGCTGACTACAGCTTCGAGTGCATCGGCAACACCAAGGTCATGCGCCAGGCGCTGGAGTGCACCCACAAGGGTTGGGGCCGCAGCATCATCATCGGCGTGGCCGAGGCCGGTGCCGAAATCTCCACACGTCCGTTCCAGCTGGTCACCGGCCGCAAGTGGGAAGGCTCGGCCTTTGGCGGCGCACGCGGCCGCACCGATGTGCCCAAGATCGTGGACTGGTACATGGAAGGCAAGATCAACATCGACAGCCTGATCACCCACACCATGCAGCTGGAAGACATCAACAAGGGCTTTGACCTGATGAAGCGCGGTGAGTCGATTCGCGGTGTTGTCATTTATTGATTGAAACAGGCCTCTAGCCCGCGTGGTTATTGCGCAAGCAGCTTCTTTTTTGATAGCAATTGATGCCATCCTCTGCCCTTGAACTCGTCAGCGAACACGCCTGCTTTGGCGGCGTGCAGCGTTATTACCAGCATGCCTCCCGCGTCATTGGCCTGCCCATGCGCTTCTCGGTGTTCCTGCCGCCACAGGCCCAACAGGGCGCGGTGCCCGCCGTCATGTACCTGGCCGGCCTGACCTGCACTGAGGAAACCTTCATGGCCAAGGGCGGCGCACAGCGGGTGGCCGCGGCCTTGGGGCTGGCGCTGATAGCCCCCGACACCAGCCCGCGCGGCGCCGGTGTGCCGGGCGAAACGGAGTCGTGGGACTTTGGCGTGGGGGCAGGCTTTTACCTGGACGCGACCCAGACCGCCTGGGCGCCGCACTTCCGCATGGAAAGTTATCTGCTGGAGGAATTGCTGCCACTGGTGGGCGAGCACCTGCCGGTCGACGTGCACCGCCTGGGCCTGTTTGGCCACTCCATGGGCGGCCACGGCGCGCTCACGCTGGCGCTGCGCCACCCCTTGCGTTTCAAGAGCCTCTCCGCCTTTGCGCCTATTTGCGCCCCCAGCCAGTGCCCCTGGGGGCACAAGGCGTTTGCGGGCTACCTGGGCGAGGACCGTGAGGCCTGGGTTGCGCACGATGCCTCGGCCCTGATGGGCCGGCGCAGCACGCCGCTGTTGGTGCAGGGCATTCTGGTGGACCAGGGCTTGGCGGACAAGTTTCTCGAAGTGCAGCTGCACCCGCATCTGTTTGAAGCCGCCTGCGCCACCGCCGGCCAGCCGCTCACGCTGCGCCGCCACGCGGGTTACGACCACGGCTACTACTTCATCAGCACCTTCATGGAAGACCACCTGCGCCACCATGCGCAGGGGCTGGGCCTGCTACCTTAAGTGGCGGCTGAGAGCTGCACGGCAAAGGTCTTCACCCCGCGCAGCATCATCTCGATCGCCACCGACACCAGCACCAGGCCCATCAGGCGCTCGGCGGCCACCACCAGGCGGTCGCCGATGATGCGCTGGATGCGCTCGGCCGATACCAGCACCACGGCGCTGACCAGCATGGTCACACACAGCGCACCAATCCATTCCATGCGCCGGTCCGGCTGCTGCGACACCAGCAGCAGCACCGTGGCCAGTGCCGACGGGCCGGCCACGGCCGGAATCGCCAGCGGCACGATCAGCGGTTCGGTCATGATTTCGCCCTCGGTGGCGGCCGCCGGCGGAAACACCATGCGCAGGGCGATCAAAAACAGGATCACGCCGCCGCCGATTTGCAGCGACAGCTCGCTGAGGTTCATCACACGCAAGAAGCTCTCGCCTACAAACATGAAGGTCAAGAGCAGCGCAAACGCAATCAGGATCTCGCGCAGGATGACCTTGGCCCGCCGCTCGGGCGCCACGTGTTTGAGCGCATTCGCAAAGATCGGGATGTTGCCAATCGGATCGGTGATCAGGATCAGCAGGATGGTGGCGGAGACAAAGGTGTAATTCATCATGGGGGCAGGGCTGCCTTGTGGGCAGCAAGGTTCTCAGTGCCCCGGAGAATAGCAGTTCAGGTGCGTTCCAGTGCCTCCTGGCAGGGGACGCAGCGCTCGGCTTCCGGTGCCGCTTGCAGGCGTGCCGGGGCAATGGCCACGCCGCAGTCGGCGCACAGGCCGTAGCTGCCATTGGCCAGGCGCTGCAGGGCTGCGTTCACGCGGCGCAGTTCGGTGCTTTCGTGGTCGTCCAGTGCAAATTCCAGGTCCCGCTCGGTGGCCGTCTGGGCCTGGGAGTCCTCGCGGTGCGCAAAGTGGGCCTCGGACGCTTCGGCGCGGCTGGGGGCGCCGCCGCGCAGGGCCGCGAGTTGGGCCAGCAAACCGCTGCGTTTGTGGGTCAGTGTGGCTTCAAGAGACTGGGTGTCGAGGGTGGTCATGGCATCTTTCGTGAAACGCCCGAAGGGGTGTTTTCAGCCTCCATGGTCCGCCTGCCGGCGGCGTGCGTCTTTGATGCGAATCAAGCCTGCTGTTCGTCGCGCGGTGTGTCTTGGGCCATAATTCCTGCCATGTTCAGCCTGCAATCCCTGCGCCAATCACGCGCCCTCATCCGTTGGATGTTGGCGTGTTTTGTCTTGGCCGTCGGGGTGGCGGTGGCGGCGCCGGTGGTCAATCCCCAGGCGCTTTCGCTGGTGTGCAGTGCCGGTGGCAGCGTCAAGCTGGTGGCGGCCGATGCTGCGGACGGCGGCGCGCCTGCTGCTATGGCGCACACCCTGGACTGTGTGATGTGTTTGCCGGTCGGTGTACCACCTGCCAGCGCTGACGCCTTGGCGCTGTCGGTGGCTGTGACCGATGTGCTGCGCACCGGACCCCCTCGCCACATCACTTGGCGCACGGCGGACCCGGCTTCCGCCCGCGCCCCTCCCGCACGCGTCTAAGTCGCACGGTCGGCCTCTCCAGGCTGACGCGTATGCGGCGTCTCCTGGCCCCTTGTGGGCCTGTCTTGTTTTTTCTCGTAAATTTTTGGTGTGTTCCCAGGCTGCTTCAGCGCTGCTGTGGCGTGCCAGTTTCGGAGTTGAGAATGAAAAGTGCTATTCAATCTATAGCTGTCTGCGCAGTATTCATGGGCGCTACGGCTGCATTTGGCCATGTAACCCTGGAAGACCCGGCGGCTGCGGCCGGCGCTGGCTACAAGGCCGTACTGCGGGTGGGGCACGGCTGTGACGGCGCGGCCACGACGGCTATCCAGGTCAGCCTGCCCGACGGTTTTAACGGCGCCCAGCCCATGGTCAAGCCCGGCTGGACCGTGAGCACCCAGGTCGGCAAGCTGGCCACACCGTACGAGGCCCACGGCAAAAAGTTCACGGAGGGCGTGCAGGAAATCATCTGGACCGTCAACCAGGTGGCTGACGCCTTGCCGGACGCGCACTACGACGAATTTGTGTTGCGTGGCACCACCCCCCAAAAGCCGGGAACCCTGTGGTTCAAGGTGGTACAGCGCTGCACCAAGGGTGTCAACGCCTGGGTGGAAGTCCCCGCCGCGGGCCAGGACGCCCACAGCATGAAGTCGCCTGCGGCCCGTCTCGATGTACTGGACGTGCAAGCCGCTGGCGGCCATGCCCACTGATTTTTCCAAGGAGCTTTGTATGAACCGTGTTCGCCTGAGTACCGCTGCCCTCGTGGCTGCCTGCCTGTCCACCAGCCTGTGGGCCCAAACCGTCGAGGTCAAAAACGCCTGGGCCCGCGCCACCGTGCAAGGCCAAAAGGCCAGCGGCGCCTTCATGACATTGACGGCCAAAGACGACGCCAAACTGGTGTCGGCCTCGTCCCCGGTGGCCGGAGTGGCCGAAGTGCATGAGATGAAGATGGACGGTGACATCATGAAAATGCGCGCGGTGCCCGCTTTGGACTTGCCTGCGGGCCAAGCCGTGGAGCTCAAACCCGGTGGCTACCACGTGATGCTGCTGGACCTGAAGCTGCCCCTGCAGAAAGACACCACCATCCCCCTGACCCTGGTGTTCAAGGACGCCAAGGGGGTTGAGCGCAAATCGGAGATCCGGGTTCCGGTGTTGCAAACCGCGCCTGCCGGTGCGGCCATGGCGCCCAAAGACGGACACGGTGCGCACAAATAAGGCCCGGTATCCGCGCTGCACCATGTGCGCCGCCCCCCAATGCGGCGCTTGTCGATGGCCGGTACTGAAGACTGCATGGTCCGAAGCCTCCCCTCGTCAGCCCGCGTGCGTTGGAGTAAGCTGTGCGCCAGCGCCTGACCACCAGGCTTTGGAGCACACATGAGCGATTCAGACACCTCGGGTTTTGGCAAGTTCGTGCCGGGTTTTGATTTCCTGCAAAACCTGGCCAAAGGTGCCAGCCAGAACATCCCGCAGATGCCCAACCTGGCCAACTGGGTGGCCCCCACCCTCAATGTGGAAGAGCTGGACAAGCGCATCGAGGAGCTCAAGAACGTGCACTTCTGGCTGGAGCAAAACTCGCGTGCTTTGGGCGCCACCATCCAGGCACTGGAGGTGCAGAAGATGACCCTGGCGACCCTCAAGGGCATGAACTTCAACCTGGGCGATGTGACCAATGCGCTCAAGCTCAAGGCGGCGGATTCGATTGCATCCGGTGTGCACAGCGTGACCGAAAAAGCCGCCAGCACGGCCAAAACCCTGTCGGATGTAGCCAGCAGCGCCAGCAAGGGCGATGCCAAAGGCGCGGCCAAGGCCGCCGGTGTGCCGGGGCTGGTGGATCCGCTGCAGCTGTGGGGTTCGCTCACCCAGCAGTTCCAGAACATTGCCGCCAGCGCCATGAAAGAGGCCACCACCAAAACTGCGGTGGACATGACCAAAAACATGGCCACCGGTTTGGCCAAAGAAGCCCTCAAGTCGGCCACGGCCGCAGGCAAGAAGGCCGTGGCCAAACGGCCCGCTGTGCGCAAGACGCCCGCCAAAAAATCCACCGGCCGCTAGGCGCCCGGCACATTCACCAGGGGTGGGCGCATGAAGCTGTTTCCGTACGCGCACGCCACACACCCGCAGTGGCCCATGGCGGCGGGTCTGGTGCTGGCGCAGCTGCGCGCCCAGATGGCCTTGCACGGTTATGCGTCTGCACCCACGCTGGCGCTGCTCTACATCACCGACCACTACGCACCCTACGCCAAAGACATTCTGGAGATGCTCAGCGGCGAGCTGCCGCTGGTGACCGATTGGTCGGGGACCGTGGGCGTGGGCATTGCGGCCAACAACGTGGAGTACTTTGACGAGCCGGCCCTGGCGGTGATGCTGCTGGAGCTGCCCAGCGACGAGTACCGTGTGTTCTCGGGCATTGCACCGCTGGGTCTGGGCTTTGAGGCCCACACCGCGCTGGTGCACGCCGATGGCGAGACGCCCGACCTGGTGGAGCTGATTGACGAGATGGCGGCCCGCACCGACACCGGTTACCTGTTTGGCGGCCTTAGCAGCAGCCGCACGCAGAGTGTGCAGTTTGCGGTGGCGGCCGATGGCAACCTGAGCGGGTTTGGTGCGGCCAGTGGGGTGCTGCACGGTGGCCTGAGCGGCGTGGCCTTTGGTGCGGGCGTGGGCCTGGTGTCGCGCGTCACTCAGGGTTGCAAGCCGGTGTCCAAGGCACGCGTGGTCACCGAGGCGAGCCACAACGTGGTCATCACCCTGGACGGCGAGCCGGCGCTGGACGTGATGCTGCGTGACCTGGGGATCAGTCTGGAGCGCCCGCAGGAGGCGCTGGAGGTGGTGCGCGCCACGCTGGTGGGCCTGGTGCAAACCCCGGCATCGGGCGTGGCGGGCGACAGCGCGCTGGTGCGCCAGACCGGCAACCTGGGCAGTGACGTGACGGTGCGCCACATCATTGGCCTGGACCCGGGGCGCCATGGCATTGCCCTCGCGGCCCAGGTGCAGACCGGCGCGCACCTGGCCTTTTGCCAGCGCAACCGCGAGGCCGCCCAGGCCGATCTGGTGCGCATCTGCGCCGAAGTGCGCGAGGAACTGGAGCCGCAGGAGCTGCCGATGGAAACCGCCTTCGCCCTGCAACAAAGCGAGGCCGAAGCCGCGCCGCACCCAGCGCGCCGTATTGCGGGCGCGGTGTACGTGAGCTGCTCGGGCCGCGGCGGGCCGCATTTTGGCGGGCCCAGTGCCGAGCTGCACATCGTGCGCCGGGCGCTGGGCGACGTGCCACTGGTGGGCTTTTTTGCCGGGGGCGAGATTGCACGCAACCAACTATTTGGATATACCGGGGTACTGACCGTGTTTACCAGCCCTTAAGTCCCGCGGGTTTCGGATATCGTTGGGTGCGGCAATAGATGAGGAGCTTCGTATGGGTAATTTGAAGATCGCGACCCGGCTGTATGCCGGATTTGGGCTGTTGGTGGCCATCCTGGTGCTGGTGGTGTCTGCCGCGCTGGTGCAAATGGCCACCATGCGGGCCAGTGCCTCGGAAGTGGACAGCATGTGGTTGCCCAGCGTCGAAGAAGTCAACCTGCTCAACACCGCCATCTCCGACTACCGGGCGACGGAAATGCAGCACATCCTGAACACGGATGACGCGGCCAAAACCAACATCGAGAAGGACCTGGAGAGCATCCAGGCGCGTATCAAGACCAGCCGCACAAAGTACGAAACACTGATCAGCAGCAAAGAAGAACGCGCGCTTTACGACGCGTTTTTAGCGTCACGCGAAGCCTATTTGAAGATTCACCAAGAGGTCAAGGAGTATTCCCGCCGCAACGACGCGGAAGGCGCCCGCCAGTTGCTCGAAGGTGAGTCCAAAAAGAACTTTGAGCGCTCCTCTGAAATTTTGAACAAACTGGTGCTGTTGAACCATGAAGGTTCCGTGGCCGCAGCGAAAACGTCGGCCGAGGCGTATCTGACGGGCCGCAACGTGATGCTGGTGGCGATGGTGGTGGCGGTGCTCCTGGCCATTGGCGCCGCGGCTTACATCACGCGGTCCATCACCAAACCATTGGCAGAGGCCTTGCACGTGGCCGGCCATGTGGCCGAAGGCAATCTGACCGTACAAGTACAGAGCAGCAGCCGCGACGAAATTGGTCAACTCTTGCAGGCCATGAAGGCCATGCAGGACAGTCTGGTGTCCGTGGTGTCCAGGGTGCGCAGCGGCTCCGAGTCGGTGTCCACCGCCAGCGCCGAGATTGCGCAGGGCAACCACGACCTGAGCGCGCGCACCGAGCAACAAGCCAGCGCGTTGGAAGAAACCGCGGCCAGCATGGAAGAGCTCAACTCCGCCGTCAAACAAAACGCCGACAACGCCCGGCAAGCCAATCAACTGGCCATGAGCGCCTCCACGGTAGCGGTGCAGGGTGGTGAGGTGGTCCACGAAGTGGTGGAAACCATGAAGGGCATCAACGAGGCCAGCCGCAAGATCAGCGACATCATCAGCGTCATCGACGGTATCGCCTTCCAGACCAACATCCTGGCCCTCAATGCTGCCGTGGAAGCCGCCCGGGCCGGAGAACAGGGCCGGGGGTTTGCGGTGGTGGCCAGTGAAGTGCGATCCCTCGCAGGCCGCAGCGGCGAAGCCGCCAAAGAAATCAAAACCCTCATCAACTCCAGTGTGGAGCGGGTCGAACAAGGCACGGCGCTGGTGGACAAGGCCGGCAGCACCATGACCGAAGTGGTGAGCAGTATCCGGCGCGTGACCGACATCATGGGCGAGATCAGCGCGGCCAGCAGCGAACAAAGCGCGGGCGTGGGCCAGGTGGGTGAAGCCATCACCCAGATGGACCAGGTCACGCAGCAGAACGCCGCGTTGGTGGAAGAGATGGCAGCGGCGGCCAGCAGCCTCAAGAGCCAGGCCAGCGACCTGGTGCAGACGGTGGCGGTGTTCAAGTTGTCGGCGGCAGACCAAGGCCATGCCACGCGAGCCACCCCGGCGCCAGTGCCCGCCAAAGCCGCTGTGCGCAGTGGCACACCGGCCTTGGGCTTCAAAGGTCCAGAGCGCCGTACCGATGGCAAGCCCGCAGCGAGTCCGGCCAGGGCGGCTATGTCCAAACCCGTGGCACCCAAGCCGACGCCCAGTGCCGTCAAGACTGCACCGGTGTTGACCGCCATGGCCCCCAAGACCAGTACCAAGGTGACCCCCGCCGGTGGAGACGACGATTGGGAAACTTTTTAAGCCAAATAGTGCTTTTGCGCCCGTGGATATTGCGCAAGCAGCTACTGAATTCATAGCATTTCCATTCCCAGAAACGCTCTCGTCCTTGGCGGACCAGGGCGTTTCTTCGTTTGGCACGCATGTTGCGGGACGTGGGGCATTCCAGAAACGGTGCCGGATGCCGATACAAGCACCACGCCATCCGTTCTCCCGTCACCCGGCAATTCGCTTCCCTCCACCCCCACTACCCCAAAGACGCTATGAGCCTTCATCAATTCGGCATCCGCGCGCGCATCACTGTTGGACTCGCGGCCATTCTTTTGCTTGCCGTGCTGAGCGCGGCCAATTCCCTGTACCAAAACATCTCGGTCAAATACGAAGCCGGCGAGGTGGCGACCTCCTGGATTCCCGCCATCGAGAACCTGGGCCACATGAAGAGTTTTTTGTCCGAACATTCGCTGGTGACCAATGACCGCTTGGCGGTGCAGGGCAGTCTGGATGCCGTGAGTTTTCAAAAGAAAACCGAGGAGTTGGAGTCCAGCTTGGCCAAGGCCACCGAGATCTACGCGGCCACGCTGCTGACCTATTCGGACGCAAGCTCCGCGCAGGGCAATGCCGAGAAGGCGTTGTACGCCGATTACCAGGCCAAGCGCGACGCTTACTTTGCCGTGGCCAAGGCCAGTACCCAGGCGGTGGAAGACGCCATGGGGGATGACAATGTGTTGCTGTCGGTGCGGCAGGAGTATGCCAACAAGGGGCCCAATACCTTTCGGCAAGCCCACGCGGCCATGGAAGCCATTCTCCAGTTCAACCTGAAGGGCACCGCCGAAGCCGCCACTGCGGTGGCCGACAAGGTGAACGCTGCAGAAAACACCATGCTGGTGGCATTGGTGGTGAGCCTGGTGGTGGGGGGCGCCTTGATTTGGTTGATTCCCCGCAGTGTGATTGAACCGGTGAAACAGGCCGTGGCCTTGGCCCAAAGTATTGCCGAAGGGGACCTCACCCGTCGTGTGCAGGTGCAGGGCAAAGACGAAATGGGCGAGCTCCTGGGCAGCCTGGACCGCATGCAAACCCAGCTGGTACAAGTCGTCGCCAACGTACGCAGCGGCAGCGAATCCGTTGCCACCGCCAGCGCCGAAATAGCGCAAGGCAACCACGACCTGAGCGCACGCACCGAACAACAAGCCAGCGCGCTGGAAGAAACCGCCGCCAGCATGGAAGAACTGGGCTCCACCGTCAAACAAAACGCCGACTCCGCCCGCGCCGCCAACCAACTCGCCCTGAGCGCCTCCACCGTAG
>Ga0209211_10000206_pt1 | contig 131733 bp, 106 predicted proteins | sample RifGroA2_FD_183992 | JGI IMG/M metagenome (GOLD analysis project Ga0209211, IMG submission 183992) | Groundwater microbial communities from Rifle, Colorado, USA - Groundwater A2 (SPAdes) (version 2) | ecosystem: Environmental > Aquatic > Deep subsurface > Groundwater | place: Rifle, Colorado...
GGCAAAAATAGAAAAATATGTACTCGCGAAAACCAATAACATATGTGCGTTTCCGGGTTGCACAAAAGAATACAAATATCTTCATCACACATGGAGATTCGCACTCACAAAAACACATGATCCGGACACGCTCATCCCTCTTTGCAAGGCGCACGAAAGATTGGCTCACGCAGGCCTAATCGAAAACGAAAACTTGCCACCGGAAAACTGGAAAATAAAACTTGAAACGGATAAAACGGCTGAAAAATGGCAAAAAGTAGACAAATGGGTAGCGAAATATTATTCGGGCAATTTTATAGGCACGGAAGAAGCCGCAGAAACAACATAAAGCGCACACTTTTTGCTATGCCTTCTGCAGCAGCACAACGAATTCCCCTTTCGGAGCTTTAGCTCTAAAATGCGTGATAATTTCACTGAACGATCCGCGCAAAACTTCTTCGTACATTTTTGTAAGTTCGCGAGCGATGACAACGCGCCAGCGAATGTCGGAAGAATCGCTTGGATTGGCGCCACCCTCCAGAATCCCCTGAATCTGCTCAAGTGTTCGCACTATTCTGTGTGGAGATTCATAGAAAATAATTGCGCGCTCTTCCTCCAACCAAGAATTAAATAAAGTTTGGCGACCTTTTTTGAGTGGCAAAAATCCGTAATAAACAAAACTGTGCATGTGAAGTCCGGAAACGGAAAGCGCTGTCAAAAAAGCTGATGCGCCCGGAATTGGAACAAGGTTTATTTGGCTTTGTAGTGCGGCTTGAATCAATTTATACGCTGGATCAGAAATGCCCGGAGTGCCAGCATCAGTTATTAGAGCGATCGACCTACCTTCATCCAAAAGTTGAATTAATTGTGCAAGCTTGTGATCATCCGAATAAGAATGAAAACTGATTTGCTGAGTTTTTATTTCATATTTATCAAGTAAAATCTTGGAATGACGCGTGTCTTCTGCGGCTATATAATCAACTTCTTTAAGCGTGCGGATGGCGCGGAGCGTGATGTCTTCAAGATTGCCGATTGGCGTTGCGACGATGTATAAAGTGCCTTTCATAGGTGCGCGTTTTAAATTTTTAAATGCTTCTTTTTTGCTTTTGTGATTTTTGGCTTTGTTGCATAAACAGGAGCGATGATTTTTTTCTCGCCCATCAGAAATCCGATTGTGTTTGCGATCGTGACTCCTATGCGCGTTCCCGTGAATGAGCCGGGGCCTTTGTTTACTTCAATTTTACTTATATTTTCGCGCAAGTCCGGATATTTTTTAATTAAACTTTTTAAGATTTCGAAAGCGTATTTTGCTGTTTTTTCGCTTGCTGTCCACGTTTTTTTAAAAATATTTTTGCCTGATTTCTTCAAAGCAATTTCGCAAATTTGTCCGCTGGTGTTGATTTTGAGTGTGTACATCAAAAACAGTATAGCAAATATTGTTATCGCTACGCGATATTTTTATTTATATGGGCCTGTGTTGCCTACGGCAACGGCCTTTAATACATCTTTTTCAGCTCCACTCCTTGATAAAAGTATTTAATTATCTCTTCGGCTGTTTTGCCTGCTACTGCCATGCCTGTTGCGCCACAGCCGCTCAAGCCAACGCCGTGACCGAATTGGGCGCTGTTCTTGCAATAAGGATCTGAAACCGATTGCAAGTAAGGCGTATCGGTCCAGCCCCAGATTTCTTTCGCACTTCGAGTTCTGCCATCACTGGATGAAAAATAAGGAGTTTTTACGAGTTTATCCGCGTATGTGACAACAATCCCCTGAGTTTCAACAGCTGCGCGAACTGTATTTGATGAACGTTTTTCAAAACCATAACCAAGATATTTTTGAGAAACATTTGGATTATCATCAAGATTATATGGCGCACCTTCAAATTTCTTTGCTACATCAATGTAAAATTTTGCATATGTACGAGCCAAAATCATAATTGTTTTTATTTTTTCGGATGGATCGCCGTTTGAAACTTCTCCAATTCCTTTTATATAATCTTCGAGAGAAAGCTCGTTAATTAAACGGAGTTTTCCGTTGTAATAAGCGATTTCCAAAGTACCGCGAAAAAGATTATCATTTAATTTCGTATTCCAATCCGGCCTGTTTTCATAATTTTTTATTTCAAAAATTGCACCATTTAAAGATTCAGCTCGAACCGGATTTGTGGAAGTTAATTTGCTCAAAATTCCTGAGGCGGTTTTTGAAGAAATTTCGTATACACCACTCACGTATTTTATCGTCACCTCATCATTCTCGTGAAAATTCGCAAGCGTTTTTTGCGCAGACACAAGGTTAAAATTGCCATTTGCGGTTATAACCGGCTCACTATTAAATTTTGATAATAGGATTCTTATATTTCCGCCTTTGTCATCTTTTATATCATCAGCAACTTGATTTCCATAAACGCGAACTCTCACACTTACCGGCATTCTTGTTAATACTGCGTCCCCGGCTTTTAACTTAAATCTAAAACTTGAAATGCCTTTTGTTTGCGGAGCAATAAGTTCAAACTTGATTGTAGCGACTTCTCCGGGAGCAGCCTTACTTTCCTCCATTGTCCAACTTTTCATTTTAAACATCGAAGGTGATTCCGTAACCTGGATTTGATTCAATCCCGACTTTGTCCAAGTTGCGCCACCAACGTTTTTGAATTTCACCCAAACGCTTGCCGCTCCTCCAGCATCAGCTGAGTTTGGCGCACTCATTCCAAAAACCTTGTGATCAAAAAGTCTATTATAAGTTGGAATTGTGAAGCTTATTTCCTCTCCTTGAATGCCTTGAATGCCTTTTACAACCGGCACAACTGTTTCCACATAATCTCCGGAAATATTTGGTGTCGTTACTTCGAATGTGAATTTTCCGATCTCGCCCGGATTAACTTTTGCGTTTAATAAAGCGCCGATTGATTTTGTTCTTGATGCGGTTTCAAGAGTTACCGGATTGTCGCCATAATTTACCCAAGGGACGTTTCCTGTGTTTTTTAGTTCAAGCGTACCGTTAAGCTTTGTGCCGGACTGCGCTATGCCTTGCGGCAAAACAGCGGTCACAATTGCATAAGTATAAACCGGTGGAGCAATATTCACGGGAATTTTTATATATTTTTCAAGCTTCACTTTATTATTTATAAAAGGAGCCATTTCAAACATCACAACTCCGGGTTTGTTTTTTGAAGTCATTGAAATTGTGAAAGTTGCGGTATCGCCTGCGCCGGCCGCAAAACTAAGCGCGGTTGAAGTAAATTCGATTTTATCATTGAATGATTTTGGGTCTGTCACAACAAGCGTTGTGCCAACCGGCCACGTTACTTTTCCCGTATTCTTAAGCCTTATTTGAAGATCACGTGTTTTTGAAGGATCGATGTTTACGTAATATGTATCAGATAAATTGTCGTAATCGTATCCTTTATCTTTTTGACGTTTAAAAAACGTTGTTTCAAAAACTGTATCGATTTTTTGCGCTGCAAGTTTTCGAATAACATCCAATTTTGAATAAATAAACTTACCCGGACAAGTTGTTGCCGCAACGTCTCTATGCCCAAGAATGTTTGGCGTGTTTTTTCCACGAAATGTTGAATAGCCAACGGGATCAATCCCATAAAGTATGCTTTTTTCTCTTATTAAAGCCGCAAGAGAAAGCAGCGCTTTTTCCGGAATCTCATCGTTATCATAACTTCCAAGAATCGCAATTCCGATTGAACCTGTATTTGCAGTTCCGGCATGCGCACCGATAACCGACTCTCCACCGGCGCGACCTTCATAAATATTTCCTTCGCGATCAATTATATAGTTATATCCAATGTCGCCCCATCCACGCGTGAGTGCGTGATAAGAATAAATTTCACGTATTTTTTGTTTTGGATTATCAAGATTAGCCTTTGAATCCGTATGATGAATAACGAATTTTGTTATTTTTTTTGCGTATTCAATTGGCCAAGTGAGTGTTTGCCCTGCTGGATTTGTATTTATCCTACGTACGACCTGAAGTTCATCAGAAAATTTTTCCACATATTCACTATCGACTTTTTTAATGTTTGGAATCGTTCTATTACCATTCCAAACGCGCCAACTCTCATCTGCGCCCCACTCTGCTCTGGAAATTATTTTTAAAAGCGTATAAGCGGCTTCGGCTTTATTTATATTCATGAAATTCGCAAATTGCAAAAGAATTCCTGCGACGATTAAAAGTACAAAAGTTTTTTTGAAATTCATAGTGTGTTCAATATAACCCATGCTTAAAATATCCGCTATAAAATGCCCTTTACAATGAGCCGTGTTTTGTGTAAATTAAAAGTGTCCATTTTAAAAAGGTCTCCAAAATAGAAAGGAGCTTTTAACAAAGTTTATTTTTTTATTTGTAATCCATGGCTATTTCGTACAGCCTCAAATATCAGAAATCAAATCTGTTTCATAAAGTTTTTATTGAGAAAGAAGGTGAAGTTGTACTTCTCGACAAAGGTTTGCGCTTAAAAGGCAAAGGCGCGAATGATCACGGTGAAATAATCAATTTTTCCGATATAAAAGAGCTTAATTTAAAGGAAGATATTTTAACTTTTACTACTTTCACGAAAGATTGCTATACGCTAAGCAATGCTGGAACAGCTTTTAATGAATTCGCGCATGATTTCTTTAAAGTCAGAAATGAATTTATTTTAGGCGCACTCTTCTTGAAACAGGGCGATCTTGTTGCCAATTTTGATTGCGCCTTTGAAAGAACAAATCCTGCAGGCAAAATGATCACAAAAGGCCAAGGCGTCGTAAAAATCTTTAGCGAAGGAATTGTTGTTGTACCGGAATTAAACGATTCTTTCTTAATTCCTTTTTCATTCTTAAGCTTTCATGACTTTGATGAAGATGAATATACATTCAAGTGCGTTTTAGATAGTGGAATAACAATCATGTTTTCCAGACTTGAAAACGAATATGAAAGCTTTCAAGAAAAAGTACACGCGGCTCTTGGACTTTATTATGACAAAATTTTGCGAGAGATGATAAATCTTTTTATGGATTTTGGGTCCGAAGTTATCGTCAAGCTCGCAAAAATAATGAAGAATGGAAGCGCGGTAAGCTTGAAAGCAATTAAAAAAATCGATAAAGCACTGGCTGATAAAATGATGGAACTTGTTTTGCGCGATGAAGTTGTGAAGCAAAGCCTTGAAAGTTTCCTTAAAACTGATGACGACCACACATACATTGGAATTCGTGTTGTAAACGGCAAAAAAGACGTGTTTAGATTCTCACTTATGTTCGCTCTTCCCGAGAAAAATGTCGTTGCATGCACAACCGGATATTTTGATGGTGAAATAAAAAGAATAAATGAAACTCTGTTTTTCAAAATAATAATGGAACGCGGAAATGCGGAAGAAAAAATTTCACATAAAATTCTTGAAATAAATCAGTCGCTTGTTTTGATGAATTTTATCCTTGATCCTTTGTATCGTGATAAAAAAGAAATGCGAAGATCAATTTACAAAATGGCTGTTAGAAAACTTCCATTCTTACGAATTTTGCGAAAATCTTTCGTTGCTTCTCTTCCAACAATTCTTCCTAATATTTTTGCAAAAAATCTTGAAGCTGTTTTTGAAAAAGCGAAAATTTTAAATGGGCAAAATCACTCCAACCATAGCGCCGAAGATTCGCAAGAGTAAGCCATTAAAAAAAGGTTGTTAATTCCCTTCTAATGCACTAGAATTATATATACTATATTTATATTCTAACAATTTTAATTATGCCAGCAGTACAAATAAAAGACGCGGACTTTGAACAAGAAGTTTTAAAATCAGATCTTCCTGTTTTAGTAGATTTTTTTGCAACATGGTGTGGACCATGTAGAATGATGGGACCAATCATTGATGAACTATCAGAAGAGTACGTCGGAAAAGTAAAAATCTTTAAGATGGATGTTGATGAAGCTCAACAAACTGCAACAAAATATGGAATTCAAAGCATTCCAACGTTGATTTTCTTTAAAGCCGGGCAACCTGCTGATAGCGCAATTGGTTTTCAATCCAAAGATGCGTTGAAATCTAAGCTTGATGCTTTATAGGCTGATACAAGCCAATTTTTGCGATTAAAATAGACACTGTTGATCAGTCGATTCATCAAAGTTTATATCTATAGTTGATTTTCTTGGCAATCTTTTTGCTTTCTCGGATTCCATGACTGCAATTTCATCCGCTAAATTATTATATTCATTACTTGCATGTCCTTTTACCCACTGCCATTCAATATTTATTCCTTTTAAATCTTTATCCATCTCTGCCCAAAGATCTTTATTTTTCTTGCGTTTCCAATTTTTTGTTAACGTTTGAATTAATAGACTTGAATCAGAAAAAATTGTTGCATAATTTTTTTTATTTTTTTTGAGCCATTTTAGTGCTCCAATTACGGCCATCATTTCCATGCGATTATTGGTTGTGTATGCGTCATTTCCGCTGATGACAATTTTCTTATCATCATCAAATATTATTGCCGCCCAACCACCCGGACCAGGATTTCCAAGACAACTACCATCTGTAAATATTTTGCTTTTTTCTTTTTTCATACTATATTAATAATATATCATTTAACCCTCACTTCAAATGGCAAAGAAAAAAGTTGCTAAGAAGGTCGCAAAAAAAGCAGTAAAGAAAGTTGCGAAAAAAGTTGCGAAGAAAAAGAAGAGATAATCGCTAAAGTTTAAATACTGTAGCAAAACAAAAACCCTTGCTTATTTAGTAGGGGTTTTTTAGTTGTGTTTTTTTAATTCGTTTGCATATTTACACGCACTTCCGGGAATGCTTTTTCGAATGATCTCACGCAATCAGGATAATCCATTACGTTTCCCCCAGATTTTCGAACGAATATTTGGAACATCCAAGAATAGGCATCCTGTTCACATAAATCGATTGTTGTCTTAAGACCAATAACCTTTGCGACATGCATAAAATCGGCCACAGCAGTTCTGTATTCAGGTGCAACCTCACCGCCACTTTTAAACGCTCCTATTAATTCCGCAAGCGCTTCATTTTTTATTCCATTTTTATGAGCCTGTTCGTGCCCCAAAGTTTGTGTTGCAAATTCAAGATCGCGAAAAATAACAGGGTCAGCTGTTATGCCGGTTGCATCAACCATGCCTGCAATGTCTCCCGGAAGTGTTTTTAAATTTACCTCTTCCGCCCTAAGGCCGGTTTTCATTAACGCAATTCTTGCGTTTTTTAATTCTATCTTGTGCTGTTCGTATAATGCGATTTCACGAGAACGTGCAATTTTATCCGGATTTAAACGTTTTTTATCCGGAGCATCATCTTGCGTGAACCATGTTGCTAATGTTTGAACCATATATTCTATTATACCTTATTTTTGTGGCTTTTACAAGCCATATAAAATTACTATTGACAATTTTTGCGTGTTTTGATATTGTATCAACGTATTAACACGTTAAAACAATAGAATGACTGAAAAAGCAATAAATACAGTGGAAGCAAAAGAATTGTTTAATGCGATCTCAAAGCTAAAAAATGCTGACGAGTGTCGCAAGTTTTTTCGTGATCTTTGCACACTTTCTGAACTAACAAGTATGATTGAAAGACTTCAAGCCGCAAAATTAATTCAAAAAGATACTCCATATAGAAAAATCAGCGAGTTGACCGGTGCCAGCACAACGACGGTGACGAGAGTTGCGCATTGGTTCAACCACGGACTGGGTGGGTATAAGCTCGTATTAAGCCGTAAAAGGTAAAACGAGGACTGTAATTCCCACCCGAAAAACAATTTGAAAGGCGCAATTAGCGACCTTTTTCTTTTTAATTTTTAACTTTATAAAACTATGTCAGCATTACCATTAAATGAAAAAATTCCTGTTATAAAAGGCCTTGATCTTTCGAATACAGACCTTAAAAAAGCACAGGAAGAAAATAAAATGTTACTTATGGACATTGAAACGTCCAATATCTGCAATCTTAAATGTCGTTATTGTTTCCGTGATGTTTATGGCGGACACGATACTCTCAAAAATGAATTAACGCTTGAGCAAAGATTCAAATTATTCGATCAAGCCAAGGAACTTGGATGCAGAACTCTTAAGATCTCCGGGGCCGGCGAACCGCTTATAGATAAGCTTTTCTGGCCTATGGTTGATTATGCAAACAAACTTGGCATGACGATTATTTCTTTCACAAACGGAATGGTGATTGATAAAGCAATGGCGAAGAAACTTTACGAAAAAAACGTTTCTTTAATTGTTAAATGTAATTCCAGAGATCCAAAGGTGGAAGATTTTATGACCGGAAGAGATGGCTATGCTTTAAAAAGAAATAAGGCTATAGATTATTTGATCGAACTTGGTTTTAATAAAACAAAACCAACACGGCTTGGTCTTGATGCTGTTATTACAAAATATAACATCAAAGAAATCATCCCATCATTAAGATTTTGCAGACAGAATAATATAATGCCAATTTTTAGACCTATGATGCCGATTGGAGCCGCTATAAGCGTAAAAGACTGGGAAATAACTCGAGAAGAAACGATTAAATTGTATGAAAAAGCGCTTGAAATGGATCGCAAAGAATTTGATTTGGATTATGAACTGACTTTGCCTTATATTGGCGGACTTTGGTGCAGACAGCTTAATTATGCGGTTTATACGAATATTTTGGGTGAAGTTTATATGTGCACGGGCTCGAGAAAAAAACTTGGCGATGTTAAGAAACAAACACTTTCAGAAATCTGGAATTCGAAAGAAGTTCAGAGAATTAGAAATACCCCATATTCATCTTGTCCAATGCGTGAAAATTATTGGGCAGGCAAAAAAGAATATGACTGCTTATAATTAACTATTTATTAAAATGAATGTATTAGAAACAACTGACGCGATTGATCGCGAACCTACTGACGATATTAAATTTGAAATTCTTGAACCGGATGATCCTGAAAATGCGGCTCGGCGAATTGAAGAAATAAGGCAAAAAACCCCTTCTGATCCGGATCTTCTTAAGTGGAGGGTTAAACTTGGCCCTAATCCGTCTCCGCAGGCACGCTATGACATGGAATATAAGCGCGGGATCTATCAATCTTATAAACCCGGCATAGACGATTTTGGAATTGAAAAATTCTTAGGAAGATCATTGTGGTTTCCCTATGTAACTGAAATCGGTGGCGGTCTCGCAAATATTGCAAATTTAGCTTTGGCGAAATCTGATATTGTTCAATCGCGCTTTTCGTTTGATATAGCCAAATTGCCCAAAGATCCCAAGTCTCGCGTTACTTATCTACAAGGCGATATAACGGACACCGATGATGCCAGAGAAATGGTAGCGCGCAGCTCTTGCAGCCCCACGCTGTTTGTTTTATCTTACTGTCTCGATCGCGTTAGCGACCAAAGAATGGCAATAAAAAATTTCGCAGATTTAGTAAAATGGAACAAAGAAAATGTTGGATTAATCACTGTTTGTTTGCCGGCAAAACCTTTTAGTCCCGGAGTTTCAACCCTTGATTATTCCGAAAACGGCAAATGGCTTACTAAAGGTGAAAACGCCATTGATGATTACAAATTGATAAAACAAGAATTTGAAAAACGCGGACTTCGCGTTCTCAAAAATGGCATAACAAAACACTATGGAGTTTCGCTTGATGGTTATGAAGAATTACCTTGCTATTGCATGCTTGTAAAAGCCGACTTATTTGGATAATTTTTCAATTTCTTTCGCCAGCTTATCCAGTCCAAGATTGCCGACACCGCCTTGATGCTTGGACTGTTTGAGCATGGAAACGATCGAGGATTTGTCGATTTTTATTTCTTTGAGATGAGAACCGACTTCACGATAAGCGTCGCGGAAAGACATGCCGCCTTTTACCATTTCAAAAGCTTTGTGCGCGGAAAAAAGTTCAGGCACCATGTTATCGAGCAATTTTTCTTCGTTTGGAACAATGTTTTTTATGACAACCGACATTGCTTCGAGTGACATTTTTGTGTAACGCAAGCCGAGAAACAACGGACGTTTAATTTCCTGTCCGTCCCTGTGATAACCGGAAATTTTGTTGATGTAATTCATTATCATTTCACTTCTACATGCAACGACTGTTGCTGTGCGACCGCGAATCAATTCACAAACATCAAGATTTTTCTTTTGCGGCATGATTGATGAGCCTGTTGAAATATTATCCGGCACATGGAAAAAATTAAATTCCTGAGTCGTGAAGAAAAGAAGATCACAAGCTAGCTTATTGAGAGTCAGCATTATTTCTATGCAAGCTTCAAGCGTCATTCCTGCAATTCTACCGCGTGAATTGTGGCAATAAATAACGTTGCTTTGCGTCCTTTTGAAGCCAAGATCGGCCGATAGCTTGTCGCGATCAAATGCAAATGGAGAACCAAATCCCGCGCCACTTCCAAGCGGATTTTGATCAACGAGTGTATCTGAAATCGCAATCATCATTTTAATATCATCTAATAAATTTTCCGCAAAAGCACCGTACCAAGTTCCGACAGAAGTCGGCATTGCCTTCTGCATATGCGTATAACCGGGCATTGGCATAAATTCGTATTTTTTCGCCATATCAACCAAGTCCTTGGCGAGCTTTAATGCAACTTTTTTCATATCAGCGAGCCTGTCTTTCATAAAAAGCCTTTCTGTAACCAAAATCTGGTCATTGCGTGAACGTGCTGTGTGAATCTTTTTTCCAATTTCACCATAATTCTCAACAAGATAATTTTCGATTTTTGTATGACAGTCCTCATCTTCAACTGTTAAAACAAATTTTCCCGCATTATAAAGTTTTGTAATTTCCGCGAGACCCTTTTTTAATTGCTCCAATTCTTTAGCTGTGATTATTCCATGGCGATGCAGCATTTTCCCATATCCAAGCGATCCCTGGACATCATATGGAATCAATTCCTGATCGCGAAGAATATCTTCACCCGCGTTATATTCCTCAACCACAGGATCAATTTTCATGGCGGAAGCTTTATACCAGAGTTTTCTTAGTATAGGTTTTTTTGGGGTTGTTTTAGGCATATCAACTGTTTGATAATTGATTATTGACTATTATAAATTAAGCTTCAGCGTCTTATAGCCATTTGTCGTCGCAACTGCGGCCAATTTTGGGATGTCGTACAACCTGCATGCGGCCGCGAGCATAAGGACTTCATCCACGAGATCTCCGCTGCAATCCGGAACAATAATATCTGAAATATTGTCCGTACCAATTGATACGTTCACGCCGGCTTCAAGCATTTCATCAACTTGCGCTATAGAATTATGAACCGGCGCCATCTTATCTTTGTGCTGTTTCATGGTAATCACAGCCTTTGGACACACGGTTACATTTGTATTTGTATCAACCATTTTTTTATAAATTCTTTTTCGATCTTCCGTTGATTGGCATGACACGGAAAGCGCATGCAAAAGCGTCACGCGGCCCTCCATGTGATTCTCCACAATCTTATCCAAAAACCATTCCGTATCTTTTTCGAGCGGATTATTTTCCTGATCAATGTGAACATCTATATCTTTATTAAGATTTTTTGCGACTGAGAATAAAAAGTCTGCGTGCTTTCTGCCTCCGTCCCCGAATTTCCTATCCCTTGAAGGCAAACCTCCAACGACATCACAAATCGCGCATGCTTTTTCGAACAGACCAGTTTTGACTTTGTCAAAATTGGTCGCATCCGCATTCAAAAATCCCTCCAACGGTTGCGGTGCAAGCTGAAGAATAAATTTTCCCTTATATTTTTCACGCATTTCGGCGGCTGTATTTATACAAAGCATGTCAACGATGTTGTCCGCATCAACAAAAGTGCGACAAGCAATGATTCCCTGTTCCATAAAAAGGGCTATAGCATCCTCAAAACGCTTTATCAGCGACTCTCGTGTATGTGCTTTTTTAATATCACGATTTAAAACCCATTTTTCTTCCATCAAGGCGTTTGAAAGCGCAAAGTTCTCTTCTGTAAGGGTATATGCGCGATCCAAATGAGCATGACAATTGACCATCCCCTTGGTCTTTGCGATTTCTTTTAAAAGCATTTCCTTGAATAAGAATTGTTGTGGCATATTTGTTTTAAAATTTCTGCTTTGTATTTTATATTTTTTGCGGAAAAAAGCAATTATGAAGTGGTTGATTCCTTTTTTGACAGGAAATAGATGCCAAAAATAAGCAAAAACATGCCTCCCATTTGCATAATAGTCACTGATTCACCAAGAAATATAAAGCCCAGAATTGCGACAAAAAATGGAGAAGTAAGCTCAAGACTAGTAACCTGAGCGGCCTTTAGTCTTTTCATGGCTTCATAAAAAAGCAATATTCCAATTCCAGCGATCACTCCGTTTAATATTTGATAAACATTGCTTACATAAAATGCGTTTGTATAAATTAAATAAGCAACAAGCATAACTGCGCCAATTCCAAATCTATAAAAAGTCGTAACTCCGGCATTGGTATTACTTAAATATTTTCTTGCAACCATTCCGGTCGTGGCCCATGCAATAGTTGCAATAAGCATAAAATAATCCTCTTTTGTACCAATGCTAAAATTCCTCAAGCTATCCATGTCTTTTGCTACCACAAAAAATGCAGCTAAAAACATAAATGCGACTCCGATGTAATCGTATTTTGTTATTTTATCGCTCTTTAAGAAAAAATATCCGATTAACAAAATGAATATTGGCTGGATGTGCCCTATCACGGAATAATTTACGACTGAAATTTTACTTACTGAATAAAAATATATGAGATCGCCGATTATTGAGCCAAAAATCGCAAGATACATCATTGCGGAAAATTCCTTTTTTGTAACTTTAAAACTCGCCTTGTTCGTTATCAACGTGTAAATAAAGGCAATAATCACCATTGGAATCGCCCTTATTCCAAGTGTTTGTACGAATGTTGCATTTGAATATGACAATTTAACAAGCACGGGATCAATCGCCCAAATGATGCTCGCGAGAAGAATTAAAATCACGCCAACGTGTTTCTTGTTCATGCGTGGATTATAACATGATAGAATTGCGTTATGAATTTTTGGGAAAAATTAGGAAAATCAGAGCGGCCGTTTTTTTGTTTGGCGCCAATGGAAGACGTGACCGACACGTGTTTTCGACAAATCGTTATGAAGGCGGGAAGGCCGGATGTGTTTTTTACTGAATTTATGAACATTGAAGCATTTGGAACAAAGGGTGAGGATAAAGTCATTCATCGGCTTAAATATGCGAAAAAAGAGCACCCGATTGTTGCACAAATTTGGGGAATGGACCTACGAAAATATATTCTTGGAATAAAAAAAATTAAAGAACTGGGATTTGATGGCGTTGATATCAATATGGCGTGTCCGGAAAAAAGAATTATTAAAAATGGCGCGTGCTCCGCGTTGATTAAAGACCCTGCGTTTGCAAAAGAAATTATTTTGATTGCAAAAGAAGCCGCGGGAGACATGCCTGTTAGCGTCAAGACGCGTATTGGATTTAATAACATACAAACTGAGGAGTGGATTGGTTTTTTGCTTACTATGGGCCTTGATGCGCTCACGATACACGGCAGAACGCGCAAAGAGATGTCTAAAGTTCCTGCGCACTGGGATGAAATTGGAAAGGCTGTGAAAATGAGAGATGAAATGATGAAGGCGGGCGGAAAATTGGTAGGCAACAAGCCCGCGAAAAAAACTTTAATTATCGGGAATGGCGATATAAAAAACCGTGAACATGGAATCGAAATGGCAAAAAAATATGGCGTTGATGGGATTATGATTGGACGCGGAATTTTTCATAATTTGCTTGCGTTTAAAACTGGTGGCGCCGATGGTTCAAGTGCGGATTTCTCTGCCCTACCAATCAAAAAACGGCTTAAATATGCACTCGACCACTTGGAGCTTTTCGATAAAACTTGGGACGATTTCAAGAACTACGAAGATATGAAAAAATTCTTAAAAATGTATATTATTGGGTTTGAAGGCGCAAATGATTTGAGAGTGAAATTGATGGGAACGAAGAAGAATGAGGAGGCACAAAAGATACTTGAAGAATTAATATAAATATTCTTCCTGATCAACATCTCGATCTTTTCTATCATACCCATCGTAATCTTTATCCATGAATGCACTTTTAATATACGGCTGAATTCGCCTGTGCCATATTTGATTTACTCTCTCCCTTGTTATCCCTAAAAAATCGCACATCGCCTGCATTTGATAATCTTCACCGTTTGGAATTGCAAAAATTTGACTCAATACGACTCTATCAAATTCCGTCATCCTATTCATCGCCATTACGCAAAGCGTCTCCGCGCAATCGTCCATTTTAAATCGCAACATGCGGCCAAAAATATTTTCACCCTTAACGACTGCCTCCGGATTATCTTCGCTTTCCATTATCATCGCCTGAAGTTCAACTATTTTTTGACGCTTCATTGTTGTAACCCCATTTGCTCTTGGCTTAAACTCTTCACACAAACCTTTCAAAACTTCCATAAATCCACTTACGGATTGAACCATATTTTCCATTAGATCCGCATTCCTACTCAATCTACAAAGTTTAACCGGATCCCCACACTCGCCGCTGTTTAAATTAAATTTTAAAGACACTATAAGCTGATCTCTTTCACCAAGCCCGCTAATTGCATTCATCAACAATCTCTTTCTTTCTCTTTTTACAGCGACGCTTTCCGGACTTTCAGCATGCCCATCTGACATCATATCGCCCAACGACCCGCCATCATCGTCATTATCGCTACCTCCGGCTTCCATAGATACTGTGCGTGAAGTTATGACTGTTTTTACCTTATATGCCGTTTCTTTTAAACATTTCAAAAGCATCTCTATCTCCTCAGGTTGCAGTTCATTCACCTGTCTATCACCGGCAACTTCCGCATAACCAGGCGCAGTTTTCAACTCTCTAATTCTATTTGATCCATAACTTGAATCTCTATATCCATGCTTTAATACATATGCACGCAACCTAGCGCTATAAAAATTATTTAATGCCCCTCTGAGGTATGTTAAAAAGGTACAATCCGAACGATGATCAAACCCCTTGACGCATCTATATGCAACCAAAACACCATCTTGTATCAAATCCATAACCATCTCTTGCTTGCTCTTTTGACCTGACCAAGAAACCGCTCGACTGATTATAAATCTTAAATTTCGCTCAACTACTTCCTGAGCGGCATCCATATCTCCACTTTGTGCCAAAATAATCAGGCCTCTAGTTTCAACATCGCTTATGACGGGCTTAATATAAGCCTGTTTGAGCGCCGTCCTTGAAAAACGTATCAAATCTACGTTTCCACCAAGCACGTCCATTAGATTCCCTCCTGCTCCGGCGTCATATTCAGGCTTGCTTGCTTCAGCATCGCCCTCATCTCCGTATATTCCTAATTCTATAAGGCTATCCGTTATCATTTATATAAATTTGTAAATTATTTATTATGCGACTGCTGCCGATTCAAACGACTCTACCGCCTCTTGGTTTACAGTCGGACTATCCGCCACAATCGGCTCAACTACAACCGCCGCCTTGCTTTTTGCCGCCTTCTTTTTCCCTTCCGACATATTCTCGTTACGCATCATCCATAAGTCCAATAGCTCTTTATATGCTTCGATTTTTTCCGCACTAAATCCAAGCTTATGCATAGCTTTTTTTATAAGTGGCCTAATTGTATCTTTCACAACCTGATCAACCCTTTGCTTATCGCATCCACATTCATACGCAATATCGCTATTTGTTACATCTGCCCATGGCATATCATAAAGATCCAGCCTTCTTAAAAACATATACAGGTCTCTATCGTCCATATCTTCCCTGCTTAAATTTGATCTGTTCGTTGAGAACCTGTTTTTGATCATCCCCTTAACAATTCTAAGTACTTCCATAAAATTCTTGGATTCAAATCTAATCGCCACGTTCATTTCCGCCTCATTACAGCCAAGATCGCTCAACCCCTCTGATAGAATTATTCTTTCCAAGTCATGGTTTGCCGGGACATAATCGCCGCTCTCATCCTGAATCGTATCGGATGTTGAAAATTCTCTTATATCATCGATACCTAATATCCTTTTTACGTCTTTAATGCTTCTGCCTGTCATTTCCATTATATCGCCTATTGATAGTGACTTTCCTTCGGATTCCGCCTCTCTCATGGCTTTTTTTATACTGGCCAATAGCTCCATCTCCCAATATGGTATCCCAACCATGTGCCTGTCTCTTTCTAAAAATCTTCTTATGTAAGCCGTTATCCACCAATATGCGTATGTTGAAAATTCAGCCCTCCTCAGTTCTATTTTTTTGATCGTACGTTCTAAGCCTCTCAATCCTTCCTGAATAACGTCCCAAAATATAGCATCACCCTGACGAACTCTAAATTTATTTGCACACCAAACTACTAATCTAAAATTTCTTTTTATCAATTCATTAGTGGCTATTCTTGAGATTTCCGGGTCACTGCATTTAGCTCTAACCAGCATTCTACGCTGATCTCCACGCGATAAAGGCGAATATGCAAACAATTGATCACCAAGGCTTACGAACGTTTTACCGTCATCTTTCAATTTAGCAACACATCCTTTCGCTTCTTCCAGCACTTCGTCCGCTGAACCTTCACCAATGCCCGCTTCCCCTTCTATATCATCGTCAATATCCCATCCATTAGCATCCACTTTTTCACATAATTTGAGCTTAGCTCGACTTTTATTTATAGCTTTTCTTTTAGTCAACCTGTATTTGCCTTTACCGTCCGACTCCATTACTAAATCCAATTTATACAACTTGTGATGCGTAATTTTAACTAATCTTTCAAGCGCCTTCAGCAAAAATTTTTCCATATACAATCCGTGAAAAATATAATTTACGTCCTCTAAATCAATCCATGTTTCAATTGGCGAATCAGAAAAACATCGATCTATTATTGCGTATGTCACGGTTTGTGTAGCTGTAATTTGCCTGCCCCAGCTCCTTATTTCTTCACTATTCTCAACGTCTTCCGGATTAATCAAACATGCGTGCCTCATGCAAAGTGCGATCTCTCCGTGCTTCATTCTTGTTAAAACTGTTAAATCGTGTCCATTTAAAGGCGCGGCTCTATGCACAGGATCAAATTCCTGCTCAACAAGGTCCTGCAATGCATCACGTAATGCTCTCATTTATGTGTTTTTAGCTCTAAAAATTTGCCTTTCAGCAAATTGGATATAATTTAAACATAAACTTGGTTTGAAGTCAAGCTAAATAGGGTGCGGTTGTCTGAGGCGAAATTTGCCTACTTATTCATCTTCGCCAAAACCAATCCTCCGACGTATTCCTGAACGAAGGATGAGAGCGTCCAAGATGCGATCATAAGTAGCGAAACTTTGAAGCTTGCATATGAAATGAACATGCCCGGAAATGTTGTGACAAAGAATAATGCGAGTGAGAACATTAATGCTCTTTTCCAGATGCTTCCTTTAAAAAGCGATTTTGTTTTGTTCCAAGTCCATGCAAATGCGATACCCATAATAAAAGGGCTGATAAAATAAAGTGACATTAGCGGCTCTGTCCAAGCGCGGAAAACGCCGCTTGTTTCGTATTCGCTCATCAGGCCGGGAAAAACCCAGTTGAAGCCTTGATCAAAAAGCATGCCAAAAACGAGCATTGCGAGGCCGGCAAGCAGGCCCAGGAGGAAAACTTTTTTCATGGGGGTGGGGTTATTTATACTGAGACAATTATAATATGGAAATTATTGGGGCGCTACAAATCTCTGCAAATCGTCTATACCTATAAAGTGCCGATAATTTGCCTTTTGTATCAAAGAATACGATGGATTATCCTTGAAACTCACGATTTCAACTGCTTTATTTTTGCGACGAACCATATCGATTGCCGGAGCCAAATCACCGTCCGAACTTACAAGAAGCGCTTTATCATAATGATTTTCGTATGCACCTTCGACCAAATCGATTGCGATTCTAACATCTACGCCTTTTTCCGTGAAAACGTTGCCGATTCTTCTTATTCGCCCTTTTACTATATGAAATTCCGCCACTCTTAATCTGCAAAATAATTCTTTTTGAAACCAATACAGCCTTTCACTCTTCAAATCGCCTCTCTTTTTTATAACATGCCCTATGTAATATCTGACACCCTCTAATCTCCTGTCCCCAACAAAGCTATCTATAAAAGCCTTGAAATCAAAATTTACACTACTACAATTATTTCTCTTGAGATTGTAATATAGATTTGACCCATCTATATAAACATAAACCCTTTCTTCTTTATTCATATATTTAAACAAATAAAAAACACGCCGTTGAATAACTGAGTTCTCCTAAACGGCGTGGGGTTTAAGTAATTTAAATGTTAGACCCGGTTTTGAGCGAAGTCAATGTTTGTCAGGAAAATGTTAGGGGAATGTTAGGTGGGGTTTTATGCGCGCTCACTCCCACACCGCCGCCCCTATTCTATAATGCTTTGCGCCATCTTCCTCAACTGCTCCGGATCGTTTTTCAAATCAACGTGAACGAATTTATAGATTATTCTGCGCTCTTTCAATACGGCCATCTCGGCTTCCATAATGTAATCGTCAAACCATCGAAAGTCTTCGGTGAAGTCGATTCCGTCGGTTTTTAATGTAGTCCAAGTGGTTGGTTTTATCTTTCTGGCATAGCCTAAGGCTTTTCCGGATATTTTGCCTTTCAGATGCTCGATGACGGGTTCGGTGTCGCCGTTACAATGAGTTGTAAGCCAAAAGCAATTGTGCTCGGTGGTGACATATTCGAGGAATTCTTCAAGAAATAAGGCGGGATTGCCTTCTTTGGTTATGAGGGTGCCGTCGACGTCGAGGTAGATGTTCATGAGGAGAGTATACGCTATTTCTTTTCCGGATTCTTTAAGAAGTTCTGCTTTGTTATAACAGATCGCCCCAATCTTTCTTCAAGCTTTTTGCGTGCACCGCCCGCGATATCGCCACCTGCGTGAGCATCACTCTTCAATTTTGGAATTCCTTTAGAATCTTCATTGCGATGAATTTCCGTTGTAGCACGTTCGCCAAGCATATTGAAAATTAGTTCGAAATCATTCATATGGTCGCGCAGATTCTCACGCTTAAGACCTTTCAATGTCTTATATTCACTTGGGGCAAGACCGAATGTGGCTTTTGATATTTCAGTTGTCTACAAATTGTAGATAACTGAAAATCACCCTCACTCTGCACCCTTGCCTTCATGGCTGTCCAATAAGCACTAGCTCTCTCGCTGTCGGTTAAAACCTCAATGACATCAACCACTGAAAACCACCATTTATCTTGAAATATTCACAATCCTTGGAGGCAGTAATGCGCTTAGTTATGGCATTTTAAATATTCCTGAATTCGCGCATCATCTTCTCTGGATTTTTGGTTTTTGAGGTAGATTTCAATGAAATCGATGCAATCTTCGCAAACACAAAAAGAGAAAACGAGCCTTGTTTTGCTTGATCCTTTCAGGCTTCTTACCATTAACCGCGTTTTGATTATTTTGATCTGCTTTCGGCTATCTTCCGTCAAAATGACAAACCTTTTATTTTTGGAAAAGTCGACTCCCGGAATGAATTTTTCGAAATTTTTTAAATCTTGCTCCAAAGATGGTATTTTCTTTTTTAAACTTTTCAAATCCCTCAAGAAATCGTCCAAATAATTAAATTTCATCCTCATATTGTCTTACGGAATATGGATCGTTGCGATAGAATACGCTTTCATAGCTGATCTCTTCGCCTTCTTCGTGAGTCATCCAAGGAACATCACCATGCGAATAATCGCTTAATTCTTTTGCGGATTTATCTGAGAGCCTTCCTAAAACGGAGTTAATTATTTCGATCTCTCTGCCGTTTAATTTTGATAAATCCGTAGCGATGCGCGGTAGATATTTTCGCTGTTCGTACTTGAAATACTGGCTTTTCACCTCTTCCAGCTCCCCGATTCTTTTCATTTCTTCAACGACTTTGATGAATTCTTTTGGAGTTGGACCATGATGATTTTTTATGTATGTTAAGCCCATTAACTGCTCTTCGTATTTTTCGTAATAATCAAAATCTATGAAGTATAGAAGCTTATAAAGCACGGTTAATCCGATGTTTGGCTTACCGCCTACTTTTTCGAGTATATAAAGCAATACTTGTTTGAATTTATCGAGCTTTTTTTGCGGGATATCGATCCTCATATCGCTTTTTTCTTCGGACTTCTGGTTTTGAATCAAGCCGAATATTTCTTGAATTTTTTGTTTTTCGTCGAGCTTTAAAGGACGCGTTCCTTTTTCCAAACTGATGAGCGTCGGACGAGAGAGGTTTAGCCTTCTGGCAAGCTCTTCTTGAGACATGCCGAACTGATGGCGAAGCTCTTTGATGTTGATTGAGTTGTTCATAAAGGGGTTTTAATGAAAGCGAGGGTAGTATAGTCTGTGTGGAGGAAAATGTCAAATTTTACAAAATATTGACAGGAAGTTGACGGGAAGTATACGCTAAGTGGAAAATACGCCTGTATCCACCCACTTTTTAACACCACTTCCTCAGCTCCGAAAACCCACTCTTCACCTGCTACAAAACCCACTGGGTTTCTGTGCATTTTTTGTCGCAATGGTTTTTGCTATAAACAAGCAGGATTTTTATGACGCCGGTGTTGTTACAGAGAGAAAAAACTACTCTGTTGCCTGAGGATTTGGGAGAAATGTTTGTGCCGGCGATCTTGAAGTCGTATTTGAAAATGCCGATAGAATCTTCCTGCGAATATTTGAGCACATCAATCAAGCTTGTTTGCTGAACGAGAAAGGCTCTTTGCAAGGTATCAATAATGGTTTTTTTGGTTTCCAGCCATTGCTTGCCTTTGTATTTTTTGCAAAAATCTCTGCAAAAATGAGATTCTGCGTACATCGAAAACTCCACTCGAAAAGCTAGGTCTTTAATAAACATTTTCCGGATCTTCGTTATTGATAAGCGCATAAGGGATGACTTCCCTATCTTTGCATATTTTCCATGGGATTTGGCGATGCGTGAAATCTACAACCTCTTGAGTGCTCGCTTTTTTCCACTTTTTACAGACAGCTTGCACGATTTTTCTTTCTTCATCGTTAAGAACCTTATCATCGGGCTCTTCGATAAGAGAAACCATAATTGCGTTTTCCTTTCTATCGACGCGGATAGACTCATCCTGATCAATGATATCAAAAAACTCAATGGCAACCGGACCTTGTGGCAATTTTTTATATTCAAAACCGGAAATAGGGTTTAAAGACTTATAATAACTGGCAAAATCGCAGAGATAAACCAATTTTGCGAGCTTGGTCTTGGTTATTTTGAAGTCCTCGCCTGATCCGTATTTAATACATTGCAGAATTAGATTATGAAATTTATTAAAAGACTTTTCGCTGAAGCCCTGCGCGTTGATTTTTTCCGAGACTTTTAAATCCTCATCAAGGATAACCTCGACCGGAATGTCAAAAATCTCAGAAATCTTCCTCAATTCCGTTATTGTGATATCGCGTTCTCCTTTTTCTATAGCAATTAGAGTTGGACGAGACATCCCGAGCTTTTTTGATAGGTCCTCCTGTGAAAGTCCCGCGGATTTGCGTAGCTTTAAAATAAAATCTTTCATTATGGTATGGGTTAAATGTGGATTAGATATCGTCCATATTATAGTCTTACTTGAGGTAGATTGTCAATGTTTTTGACTTTTTGGGGTGGGGTGGGGTGACTAGAGGGGCGTTTGTAAAAGAGTTTGACAAAATTAAAGTACTTTTATTTCTTCTTGGCTCGTTTCAAGAGTTTCGTCGCTTCTCTATCAAAGTCTGAAAGATAATTCTTGCCTTGGTCTTTTTTATAAATCTCATATTCGTGATCGGCCTTTTGTTCTGCGTCTTGAGCGCTGACGGCACCGGCGTTTTTCAAAACACCTTTGCCAAGAAGGGCTAAGTATTCGTCCAGCTTCTTTATCCAATCTTTCATAGTCATAGTGCGCTCACTTTTGGCTTGAATCTCGGCAAATGATAAATAAGCGTCCACGATTCGATTGAGCATTTCGAGCTCCTCTTCGTTTAAATAATTTTTCGCGATGTATATATCACGTTGAATTAGATGTAAACCTGAAAAACTTTTTAGTCCCATGAGTGGTTTTTTGTTATTCACACGTTCTGCAATGAGCTCGGCAGCGGTTTTGCCACTCACCGCAAAATGCATCTTGTTTTGAACGGTCTTAAAAAACAGCTCTGTTTCTTTTGCATCTTTGCGATAATCAATGCTCGTTGCATATATATCAGTCACTTTTTGATATAGCATTCGCTCACTGCTACGGATATCACGAATGCGCTCTAACAATTCTTCGAAATAGCGCGACTTATAGCCTCCTTGCTTCAGCCTTATGTCGTCCATCGTAAATCCTTTCACCATATATTCTTTGAGTCGTTCTGTCGCCCACTTGCGGAACAGAATCCCACGATCGGAATTAACACGATAACCAACGGCAATAATGACCTCCAAGCTATACATCTTTGTTTTATATTTTTTACCATCCGTCGCAGTTATTAGGAAATCCCTAATAACTGAATCGATCATAAGTTCACCTGTTTTAAATATATTCGAAAGATGCTCGTTGATAGTCGGCACTGTGACGTCAAAAAGTTCCGCCATGAGCTTTTGCGTCAACCAAACGTTGTCGTGCTCAAATCGCACCTCAACTCGAGCTTTTCCGTCCTCGGTTTGATATAGAATGATTTGTGGTTTACCGTCCATTGTATTGAAGTTATTTCTGTGCCCGTATTATAGGTGAGCAAACGCTCACCGTCAATATTATTTCAGACGATTCTGTTGCGGAATAGTTGGGATTATTTTCTCAACATATTTGCAATATTCACAATCCTCCCCCGCCTTTGGGACTTTATTACTCTTGAGGCATTTGTATATATTTTTGATGGTTTTTGGAACCCAGGAATCAGAACCTTTGTATGGGAGAAGCAATTGTGTTCGGCAGTGACGTATTCGAGGAATTCTTCAAGAAATAAGGCGGGAATGCCGTCTTTGGTTATGAGGGTGCTGCCGATGTCGAGGCAGATGTTCATGAGGAGAGTATACGCTAAATCAGGTTACGCCGTTGCAATAAAGAAAATAATTGGCGTGCCGGATCTTATCCCTCGGGCTTAAACATTGGAGCTAAGTCAAAAACCAAAGTATTTTCATCTATAACTTTAAACCCTATGTGTTCATAGAATTTCATAGCTTTTCCGTCAATAGCGTCAACCACTAATAACCTGCATGGTAAAAATGACTTCATTAAACGTGCTATTGAAATAACGAAATTGATTGCGCAACTGCCATAACCTTGCTTGTGTTGTCCCGCGTCAATAATCAGTTGTCCAATCCTGATTGCCGGTCGTTCAAATAGCCCTCTATTTTTAGGACTACTCAAGTATTTTTGCTTTACACTGCATAAAGATAACGCCAAATAGCCTACACATTTATCTCCAGATCTTAGCTCAAAACACTTCGAAATATACTCTTTTTGGCATTTGATAGCCTTATTTTTAAAAAAAGAATATATGTCTTTATATTCATCAGTATATTTGAAATCCGGGCTTATTAATGTCCTATCATTGAATGGAATAAAATATAACTGTTTTTCACTCTTCATCTGCTATGAATTTCACGTTTTGATCGAATCTTCTTGAACCTTCTAATAATTTTTTCTCAAAATCATTAAGCTCTGTTCTTTCATCATTCTCTCTAAGCATTCTTTCCAGTTTACCGAATGATTTTGCGGATAATATTATTGGAGATAATGGTGATTTTGATCGTGATTTTGTTTTCATACTTCAATGGTTAACATAATAATTTTAGCACCCTAATATTATTTGTTTAATAAATGTTATTGCTAAAAAGGAGGGAATGTTTTAATTATATATGCCTGCTTGCAATGTGGCCTGCTCCCTCAACATATTTGCAATATTCACAATCCCCCGCCTTTGGGACTTTATTGCTATTGAGGCATTTGTATATATTTTTGATGGTTTTTGGAACCCAGGAGTCGTCCCCTTTGTACGGCAAAAGCTTGATATCGAACTCTAACTTTCCGTCAAATGTGTCGCAACTTGTTATTCCGTTTGCGTATACAAAATAGCCGGTCTTGCTGACTTTGAAGCCGTTATGGCGGAATAGCCATTGATAGATTTCCATTTGGCGCTTATAGCCGTCTTGCCATTCGGCGTCAATTGTTACTTCTTCCGCTTTGGATGTGGCTTTGTAGTCGACGATGATTAGCTCACCTGAGGGTTTTACCCAGACGTCGTCAACGCCTCCGGTTATTAAGAGATTTGTTTTTGGGAATTTATAAGTGATGCCTTTATGCAAAGAGTCGCGCCATTCATCGATTTTCTCGTGAGAAAAAGGGATTGCCTTTAAGCCATATGCTTTCATTAATGGATGAGGAGTACCGTTTGCTCGATGGATATCGAATTCCTTTTTTAATAGCTTATCGACGGCGTTATTTAAAGAAAATGGATAACTTGGGGGTTGCTTGATGCCGAGTTTGCGGTCGAGATAGAAGCAGCGCGGGCATTTGATGAATAAGTCGATTTTGGAGCGGGAGAGGCGAAAGGGGGCGGGGGTAGTTGGGGAGTAGAGGGGCATAGAAATTAAATTACATCAAAAAATAATATTCTAAGGGAATAGATACGGTTTTAAATTCCTTATCAATTTTTAGCTCAGAACTGGAAAGTATCAAATTATAATCGGAATTGATTTTTTTCATACTATTTATAATTTGTTTTTTGTCCTTATCCCCCATCCCTACCTCGATTATAATTTGTTTATTATTCAGTATTTGTAAAATGAAATCTGCCCCGCCTTGTTCGCTATCATAACGGATCGCCCCCTGCCCTCTTAAAATAAATTCTCTATATAAATGCGACCCTATTGAATCTTCCAATAATTTGCCCTGTCTTGTGAGATACGTGCTTTCCTGTCCGGTAAAATAAAAAAATGACATCCTAATCGCAGGAGACATGAAAAGATATTTATTCGCTTTTTTTGCAATCGTCATATTCGACCCATATGCCGGAATTTTGATTAATAATTCCGCTTTCTCTAATGCGTCAAAGATGTTAGCTATTGTCAAACGATTTATTTTAAATCTTTCCTCTAAAGCATTGAGGCTTGTTATGTCGTTCTCGGCGATAGCAAAGATAATTCTTTTCACAACGCCAAGCGTATTTGAATCGAAATTGCCTAGCATCGGTAGATCTTGCTTGATTATTTTATCCAAAAGTAAGGAAATCGAATCGTATACTGCGGGCTCATTCGGCATTACAAAAGAAAAAGGCAAAGTTCCATAGGATAAATATGTCTTAATATCAGCTTTATTTATCTTTGACCAATATTGATTAACTAATGCCTGCAATGGCAATAAATTGTTATATACCTCTTCAGCGTTTGAAGAAAAATATACCGCCTGTCTTATTTTTTCTTTTAGCTTTGGTGGATAAATGCCGTTTTTGATCATTTCGTATTCCGTAAAACACATCGGAGGCATTTTTTCAAAAACTGCTCTACGAGCCAAATTCGTTGTCGTCTGCAGAATCAAAGCCGATGAACCGGTACAACAAAAGAATACGTTTGACGTTTTTTCAAATAAGGATTTTAAGGTAACTGCCCATTTGAGATCACTTTGGATTTCATCCAAAAAAATGAGGATGGGTTCTTTTACGCTTTCCAAATTATTGCCTAAAATTTCTTCATAAGCAGACATAAGTTCTGCAATACCGGCATCAAATAAATTCTTGGCATCTTCAACTGATAGAAATAAAATTTTACCGACTTTACTTTGATATTCCGTGCATGTTTGTGCCATCAATGTCGTTTTACCAACACCCCTGAAGCCAGGAATTATTACCATTTTAGTCCCTGATTTCTTAGACAAAAAATCGTCTATATATTTCTGCAATTTCACAAACATAAAACGCCTTGGGTGTTTTTTGCCATCCATGCTGTGAGTAAAACGCTTCAACCGCTCATTGGTTGTACGAATTTGTTGCTGCAGATATTGAACTAGTTCTTGGTTCATATATTTAACTATACTAGAGATGTACCCTTCTAGTATAGTCTGTTATACCAGAAAGGTCAAGGGATTGTTTTTGGCTTATTCTAAGCCATTTACTAAATGGTTTTCTTGATGGCTTTGATGAGATCGGCATGAGCTATGTGATGATTTAACGTTGAAACGTACGTTAGCTTATTACCTTATCTTTTATCGCTTTATCTATTAATTTTTTAAAATCTTCTTGTGGAATCATTGGACAATACTGACCCCATGTCCATTTACCCTTAACTTTGCCATTTTTCCCTATCATGTAATAGCCAATCCTATATTCAACGTCTCCTGCTTTCAAATACTTGTGAGTATTTTCGCCTTCAATGCCAATTCTTCTCAATCTTTCTATTACAAAAACTTTTTCTTCTAAATTATGCTGAGTCATGAATGTCCAAGCTTCTCTTTCGAAAATATGTTTTCCCTTTCGACTTATATCCTTCATTTTTATCGGCTTTTTCTTGGTATATTCTTGGTTTTTGCGGGAGATGAATTGTTGAGAGGATTCCATGTTAATTTTTTATGCAATATTTTTGTGAAGCCGGCTGTGGACAGGCCCTTTCGCCTAATCCGTCTTTATATTTTTTCTCACATGTTCTTGACGTTATCTCCCACTCTCCGTCTTCTCTCCTGTCAAAATAAAATGATATGATTTCCCAAATTCTTTGCGGATTACTGTCGGCTTTTAGAGTATAAGAATATTTACTGCAAATAATTTTACTTTTATTCAACGCTTCCGGGTCCCAAACTTTAATATCTTCATATCCGCTAATATGCTTGAATACTTCCCTTTGAAGCTCTTGCACCTCAGATCCATCATTTATATCACACTTACTTTTAGCCATTAAAGAACAAACTTCTCTAAATCTATTATTATTTAAAAGTCCATAATATTTACCAGTAAGCTCTTCCGGATTGATTCCCTTCAACTCTTCCGTTCTATTATTTATGATATTTGGATCTTTTATACCTTCATAATTTATCTGAACTGAATCAGCTTGTATTGCAGGACTCTGATTGCCTGTGGTTGAAATGTTTGTGCTACTTGATGGATATATTGGACTTATAAAAGCAACAAGCACTGGAACCACTATAGTTGAAATTATGGCGATTATTTTATTTGTCATATTCATTGCCTCTATACGTTAATCAAATCTTTTGAATCCCTGTATCTTTCATAAACAAAGTTATAAACCTCAAATCCTTTTAGCCCGCATTCCTCTTCCGTATAAGCTTCTACCGGCAATTTCTTGAATAATAGATCTGAAATAGTGACCTTCACCCCAGAGCGATTTGCCTCAAAATCTCTCCAGTGTGGCACAAGAAGAGGTTTAAGATTTGTTAGCAATTCGTGGGTTGCACCTTTGATACTGGCAACTTCATCTGGATTTAGATTTTCTTTAACTAGTAAATCAAAAATGGCCAATTCATCCTCACTTAGATTTTCTTTTACTGATCGCTGTTCTTCTTCGCTTAAATCTTTAGCAAGCGCTATAAGATTGTCAAAAAGCTGATCTACATCATGCGCACCGCTATTGTACTCTTGCAAAAGGGAGACAAGTCTCTCCATAAACTTCGCACGTTTCTTGTTTCTCTTAACCATTTCTGTAATCTTTTTCTCAAGCTCAGCAGACATTGCTTCTACTTGTAAATTCTTATCATCAAGACCTGCAAAAAATGTTTGCAAGGCATCTGCATCAAGAGCACTTAAGTCTTTTATTTTTTTATGTTGAGAAATAACATATTCTCCAGCTTGGATTGATTTATCAAGCAAGTCCTCCAGATCTTTTTTTACTTGAGATACATCTATACTCTGCGATCCTACATCACGGATGCGTGAAGCAAGCACGCGAACAGCTGTTACTTCTTTATAAAAATTCTCTGCATCTGGATCAGGTAATACCGAGCGATAGGCACTTTGTAGGTCACTAGCAAGGTTTAAAAACTTCTTTTTCTTCTCTTGTTGTCCAATTATTATATTAGCGTATTTTTCCAGTAGCAATAACTTTTGATCGCTTGGAGCTTCGAGTAAAGGAGCTAGTTCAATCTGTTCAGCGCTTAGAAATTCTTTTATGGTGTGAAGCGCATTTTTTAAATTATTTAAAAGCTCATCTTTGCTTTTGATTATGTCATCTTCATCAACTCCACTAGCCGCATATAACGCCAAGGCACGCTCAATATTCTTAAATACGCCGATATAATCAACGATTAAACCATTCTTTTTACCTTCATCGGCCACACGATTAGCGCGAGCGATAGTTTGCATTAAAGTGTGGTTTTTCAATGGCTTATCCAAGTATAAGGTTGAAAGATTTGGCACATCAAAGCCAGTCATCCACATGGCGCAAACAAACACAATTCGCAAATTACTATCAGCTTCTTTGAATTCATCTTCAAGAGATATAACCCTTCCATCCTTCGAAGTCTTTTTAAGAATTCTCTCTCTGATTGGCTTTACATCAATCTCAAATTCTTCCATGTCGGCAATTTCGTTTTGGTTATCGCCAAGACTTACCATCACCGCCATATCAACATTTTCGTGTTGTTCGAGCTTAACTAAGATCTCTTCGTGTTTGCGTTCATCTGTCGTACGCGTTAGATCCATGGCCAATTTTTTGATATATCGATTCCATTCTTTTTTTACTTTGTCATACATTCTGAAAGTGGTTTTCTTATCAATACAAACCACCATTGCCTTTCCGTCATAGCCTCGCCCTGCATAATGCTCCACAATATCGCGCGCAATAGTATCCAGGCGATCTTCGCGAGTAATAATCTCATAGAAGTTAGAGTATTCTCGCTCCAGTTTCTCTTCTTCATCTTCATCGAGGTCATATCTATCCATAAGTTGTCCCAGTTGTTCCTCGAGGTTTTCGTTTACGTTTTTTAACCTTGGTACACGATTTTCGTAGTATAGTGGCACAGTTGCTCCATCCCGCACAGAATCACCAAAATTATATTTGGATACATAGTCTCCAAAAGTTTTTACCGTCTCTGCTTCGCCCATAAGCGGTGTACCGGTAAACCCGATAAAAGATGCGTTTGGCAGTGCTTTACGCATATTGAGAGCCATTCTGTCATATTGGGTACGGTGTGCCTCATCAGTCATCACTATAATATCTTCACGTTCTGATATAGCCTCTGATATATCTTGGAACTTTTGAATGGTAGTGAAAATCTGGCGGTGATCTGCTCTCAACAAATCCTTAAGGTTCTCTATAGAATCCGCATGCACTTCTGCCTCATGGACAGCTCCAGCATTAATAAAGTTTTTATAAGCCTGTCCGTCTAGTTGCGTTCTATCCGTAACAATTACGAAGGTGAAATTGCCGGTAACTTTGCGTAGGACTTTTTGTGATAACCAAACCATAGAATATGATTTACCTGAACCTTGTGTGTGCCAGAAAACACCTAATTTACCTTCCAACTCTTTTCTGTGCAAAACGTTGTCAAAAGCTCTATTCACTCCAAGATATTGGAAGTATCGCGGAACAATCTTTTTTGCCTCACCTTTAACTTCATCGAACAAAATAAAGTTTTCAAAAATATCGAGCAGTCGCGTTTTGTCGCATATCCCACAAAGGATAGTTGTTAGATCAGTTCTCGGTTTATCTTCTTCGCTTTCGGCTTTTTTCCATTCGTTAAAAAACTCGTATGGTGCAGTTAGTGAGCCAAATTTATTTTCAATACCATTTGAAATAATAATTCCCATGTTATACCAAAATAACTTTGGGATAGTATCTTTATAATCACGGATATTATCGCGATGCGCGTCTACTAAACTTTTATGAGAGGCTTTGAGCTCTAATAAAACAAGAGGGATGCCGTTTACGAACAAAATAACGTCAGGCCTTCGTGTATACATTTCACCCACCACCCACAGCTGAGACACAGCTAAAAAGTGATTGTTCTCTGCCTTTTCAAAATCAAAAAATCGCACACGTTCAGTCCAAGCATCTCCATCTTCTCCTACAACATTCACATTAACTCCGTCACGCAAAAGTTTGTAAATTTCTTGATTAGCTTTAACTAAACTCAAATTGGATCGGTCGCGAGTGATTGCATCCACGGCTTGCTCAAGCATATCAGCAGGCGTAGCAGGATTGATTTTCTGAAGCGCAGGTAATAAATACTTTTTTAGAACAACTTCGCCCTGATTTTCACGTCCAAGTAATAAGTCGTCTTCATCTTTGTAGGCGTTGATATGGCACGTATTATCACCCCATATTTCTTTTATGAGTTTAATGACAGTTTGTTCGACGAGATTGTCTTCGGAAAATTGGTTCATGGGTTAATCTTTTATTTCAGGTAAATATATTTTTAAAATATCTATTAATACTTGCCTTTTATCAGAAGATAAAAAACTAAGTACCAAATTTTTATACCCATTTTTTGATAGCTCTATTTTAGTCTGAATTTGACCAACAAGGCCTTTATGAGGATACGCTTTTAGTATCTCTGTAACTTCAGCAGTGTGCTCAGGCAAATCTACTGTGGCCAGCTGATCTAATTCTGACAAAATAACTTTTTTAAAATTGTCATACTCGGTTTTATCTTTTACTAATCCAAATTTTTCACCAAAATGCCTGTGTATTCTATATTTTGAAGCAGCAAACACCGCTTTTTCTTTATTTTCATGGTAAACTTTCCTAATTTCGGCAACAATTTCCTCTTTTTTGTCAGCCTTCGACAAATGATTACAAACTATTCCAACTATTTCTGGTACAAGAAATATATTCTCAACTTCATTCAATGTAATACTGAAGATCCCTGCATCCTTTAGTGATGTTAACTGTTCCTCAGTACGAAAATCTTTATCTATAAGACCATAAACCTTTTTGTCATGAAGATCAGAATGAGTTCTAAGTCCTTTTACCGCTTCAATAACTTTTTCACAAGAACCACAAGGAATTACTGTGAAATTTTCGTAGTATGTCTGATAAATTTGCATATCAAGAGATCCTTTATTGCCTTCCACAAACAAAACAGGTTTTCTACTCCCAAGAATTTCAAGAAAAAGATTTTCAGGGATGACTTCATTGGGATCAAGCTCTTTCCAATCCCATAAACTATTCTTATAACCTTGAATCCAAATCAATTTGTTTGATGGCTTACTGACGGCAAAATCAAGATCATGCGTTATATAGATAAAAGTACAATCATTTCTACACTCTTCAAGCTTATTCCACAATCTCACCATTAAAGATTTATGCAGATGGAGCTCAGGCTCATCAATAATCAAAATACAATCTTTGTCGGCCAAAAGAATTTGCGAGATAAGATATAATCCCACTTTCTCGCCATCGCTCATTTCCGCGCCAGAAAATTCATTTGTTTCATTTACGGCTCGCACTCTATCTTTCTCTAATTTTAATGTTCTATATGGAAAAACAAAATTCCAAACTTCAATTACCTGCTCTTTTACAGATTTTAGAAGTTCCTCTTTTTTGAGACTGCCCTTTGTGTTTATATCATTAATAGCTTTTTCGTTTCTCCAAGATTCCTCGGCAAATAGAGACATCAATACTTGCTGAAAGTCATTTTGGGGCTGAATAGGGCTTTGATTTTTATAAACACTCCTCAATTGCGACTCTGCGGTTTCATGATCTTGCTTCTGGACAACTTCGCTCAACTGTAAATATCTTTGCGCAGAAATCCTTTTTGTAGGATTGTTTATCTGTTCAAGTTTCGACCCAAGTCTGGTTTTGCCACTTCCATTTGCGCCAACAATAACTATATTTTTTTCGATTGTTATAGCCTCTTGTTCACCACTACCCGATTTTAGAATTTGTATGGTTTTCATAAATATTCTTTTAGAATTCGCTTCCCAGTGACCAACTGGGGAATTAAAAGGTCGCGCATTTTTGATAAACGGTTATTTTCTCTCTGTAGTCTAAGAATTAAATCCATAACAGAACTTATAAGCGTCTCAAAATTATTAAGAATATTAGACTGCGGGCATAAAATCTTAATCTTTTTAAAATTTCCCTTATTAATTTCTTTAAAGGTTGCTCCTGAACCTAGATCAATGAATAAAGGTACATGTTGTTTTAGCCAATAATAAAGAAAATACAAAGTGACTTTTTCGTTGGGCAAACAGGTAATAAAACCCTGATTCGTGGAAGCAAAAGATGTATTAATTGAAATTGCACCAATAGTTGCTCTACTTGTCATCATTACGCTGAAAGGAGGAAATAACTTTGCAGAACTTTTTTTCAATCCAGTCTCTGTAATCTTTTCGGATGATGCGTCTGTAAACATTTGATCGGCTCCAGTCAAATCAGTCGGCGTATACCAATTTATCTCTCCTCCCCAATATTCAGGAACTAACCTAGATGGAGTTCCTCCTCCTAATATTTCAAAACTTTCTTCAACACTTCGGATCGCCCACTCCTCAGGCACCATACCATATTCAGTACCACTATCCACCATTTTTACTTTTTCATGACCCGGAAATTTGAACTTCACAAACCACTCCACGTAGAGAAGCTGTGCCATTTCTTCCAATGCCTTGATGCGCTTTTCGTTGTTTTCGATCAGGTCATCGTAGGTAGAGAGGACAGAAGCAATACGGGTTTGTATTTCAATCTCTCTTTTTTGTAACTCTATCGTTTCAATTCTATTCAGAGCTAACTTTGGCTGCGTACTACCTCCAACACGTGCACGAATTTGAAATTGACCTTCTCTGCTTCGTAGAAAATACATCAAATAATCTCTATCAATTTGTGTTTTATCAAGTTCTGTAATTTTTGCTGCATTTTCAGTTAGATTCGCTCCCGACAAAAAATTGGGTATTTTACCAACGAGTCCAATCGTCCCCGCAATACTTATGTACACATCGTCATCAGAGATGGTATATCGCTTTATTTGTTCAAAAGCCTCATCTGGAACATATTTAATATTTGAGGCGTTCAACTTGTCCGACTCCATGTCAGTGACTCGGATATACGGATGGTTTGTCTTCTTGTCTTGCACAAAAAATCCACCAGACAACCTTTTACCACCCTTAACTTTTGCGAAATCTTTTATTTGAAAAATTGCCATTTATTTATTGTAAAAATTAATAATTTTCTGTATTCGCTCAAGATATATCGGCAAAACAGAAAAACTTGCGAGTACTTCTTCGCGAGTAATATCAATACCAGTCGGGTGACCGGAATCATCTCTACCCTTTTTGATTAGATCATAAATACCATTAAATGTTTGCTCAATGTTATTTTTTATATCAGGAGATAAATCATTTTTATGTGGCTCAAATTCCTTTTTAAAATCTTCCCGTAACTGCTGAAATGGCTTGAATTTAACTGGAATAATCGTAACTCTATATTTTTTCTCAAAAGTTGAAATCAGCTGTAAAAAGGCCTCTTCAGAAGCGACTCCCAACATAACTGCCGTTGCTCTATACGCACCACCTCGAAAACATTTAATAGCTTCATGGATGTATTCCAGTGCCAACTCGCTGATTCCGGCTGCTTTTGTCTTTATGTGATCAAGATAGCCTGCCGGATCATAAGGAACTGGACATTCCGCTTCAGCAACTTTTTTTCCATATTCCGTTACGCGAAGCCAAGGATAACCTTGAGAAGTAAAGGTTACAATTCCTTGGACCACTAAGTCCCACACAATACCTGCAATTTCTTCGCGTTGCTCGTTAGTCAAATGATAACCACCACCTTCTCTAGTGCCAGTGGCAATAAATTTTGCTTCTTTGTCTACCCCGTCAATTACACCAAGCATCTGTATCTGAACACGTGGAACAGACATTTGCTTTTTAAAATATTGTAATACGAATTTGTAGAGTTCTTGTTGTGTGATTGAATTCCCCATACTTATTCATTTTTAGTAGCATTTGCAAGCAAAATCCCTTGTTTTTGCCTTATTCAAGCCAATTTTACTTTTACTTGCTTTGGTCGATGCAAGTAAAAATTACTTACTCGATTCTGACGTATCGCGATTAAGACTTTTTTCCAACTTTTTAATTGATGGGTTATTAATCAAGGCTTTCATTTGCGTGATCGCAATCCCATTTAACTTAGCGAGCCTGTTGGCTTGCGAAAAACCATCAATAATATATTGAGCATTGAGAGACTCCATGTTTACCAACACAACAAGCTGTTCAACTGTGGCATAATCTCTAATGTTCCCCTCTTTCCCTTTATTCTTGTCGCGCCATTCCTTAGCACTCATCCCAAACAAAGCAACATTCAAAATATCCCCCTCATTGGCATAAATGTGACTTGAAGTTTTTGGGCTTATCTTTTGAGGTATCAAGTGTCCCTTAATAGCATCGGTGTGGATTCGATAATTAACTTTGGCCAACATTCTTTTTACGTCCCAACCGGACTCAATTCTTGACTTCTCCTCCTCTTTTAACCGCTGAAATTCTTTAATTAGATATAGTTTGAATTTTGGATTGATCCACATCCCAAATTCAAAGGCTATGTCTTTGTGGGCATAAGTGCCTCCATACCTACCCGCAGTGGCTTTAAGACCTATGGCATTGGTTTTTTGGACCCATTCTTTAGCGCTGATCTTGAAGCTATTCAACCCTGCTTGACTTTTAATTATGGCGAATTCGCCATAATTAAAATCCGGATTGTTAACGCTTTCCCATATCCCCAGAAATTCAACAGTATTCCTGTTCCTTAGCCAATCAGAGATGAAAAAATCTCCATCTTTTGCCTTTAGCATATCTGTCAAAGACAAATAATCTTGATCTCCCTTAGATATAAATGAAATTTTGGTTCCTTCAACTATTATTTTTTTGGTTGGTGCCATGTTTTTTAGGTTATAATTTTGTCCCAATCATCCGCGATTTTCTTTTCTAACTCGTGCGATTCAGCAGTAAGAGCAGTGAATTCGCCCATCAGTTCCTTCATTCTTACATCAAAATCCACATCACTCATTTCTTTTTCTACAATTTCCACGTATCGCCCAGGATTAAGTGAATAGTCATTGGCGCGCACTTCTTCAAGTGTTGCCACTTTACACCTACCTTTTATGTCTTCGTATTTCTCTTCGCCTCCTTCCTCACGATAACGACGGACAATGTCGGCTATTTCTTGAATTTGCTCATCAGTCCATTCACTATGAGCACGATCAATCGGAGTGAAAATATCTTGAGCATTGATAAATAAAACCTTATTTTGCCTGTCGGTGTCCGCCTTTCGTTTATCAAAAAACCAAAGGGTGCAGGAAAGAGTGGCATTCATAAACATATTGGTACCTACCGAAACGATCACATCTACCATTCCATCATCAATCATCTTTTTACGAATTTCTTTTTCTGCATTGCCTGCATCACTGGCTGAATTTGCCATAACAAAGCCAGCTCGACCTTGCGGATTAAGAGCACTGGCAAACATTTGCATCCAAAGATAATTGGCATTTGAGATATCTCCCTGACCAGTAATAGGAAGCCCGATATAGTAGCGCGGATCACCTTTGATTTTTGCCGCATCAATCACTGTTTGTTTATTCTTGTCTTTACCTTTGACGTTAAACGGCGGATTTGCGAGTACAAAATCAAAAGTACCGACACTGCTAAAAGCATCTTCATAGAAAGAATTAACTTCGGCGATCTTGCCAGACAAACCATGGATTGCTAGATTCATTTTGGCAGTGCGGATATTGCTTGAACCTTTTTCTTGGCCATAGATCGCAATTTCATTCATTATTTTTGCCGTTTTAGCATGTGCTTTCACAAAGTTTGCAGATTGCACAAACATTCCACCACTTCCACAGGCAGGATCCAAAATTTTTCCATGATATGGCTCAATAATCTCAACCAGTAATTTAACTATAGATTGTGGAGTGAAAAATTCTCCGCCTTTCGCACCTTCAGAACGTGCAAATTCACCAAGAAAGTATTCATATATTTCTCCAAAAGCATCGCCCGCTATATCGTCTGGGATTTGATTGAAGTTTTTGAGGAGCGTAATCAGTATCTGGCTGTTTTCACCAGGGATCTTGTGAAGAGAGGTAAAATCTTGAGGTAATACACCGGCAAGATCAGTGTTCTTCGCCTCAATTTCTTTCATCGCATTGTTGACTGCTAAACCTATATTCTCACTCTCGGGAAGACTCATGAGATATGAATAAGTAGCAATTTCAGGCAAAAATAGCACGCCTTTTGATTTGTAGTGGTCAGGGGTAAGAGGAGCTTGTCTACCTTGCGTGTTATTTTTGCGCTCGGCTTCCATTTCCGCCTGAGCTCGTTTAAATCTGACATCGGCAAATTTCAGGAATATTAAACCCAGAATCGGTTCAGAGATTTCGTTGAGCTTTAATCCAGAGTTAGCACGAAGCTGTACTGCCGCAGACCAGAGTCTTTCATGAAGTTGGGTTCTGTTATTTGTTGCCATAATTTACTTTATTTAACAAATTATATTGTATTCCATCCCGCTCTATAAATAAACCCACTTTCAGAATAAAGCTGACTGTAATTTTGACCCATCTCTCTCTTCCTTTTCTGCGCTATAAATGTCCTTCGACATCATCGTTGCACTGCGTGCAACGCGGTCCGCCTCTCTTCAGCAAAAATAATCTTCGCTTTGCTCGACTTATTTTCGCTTCAGAGTCCTGCGCTCCGATTTGCCTCAAGAATTCGGCAAAATCTCCGCTTCGGAGCGGCTACCTCTGCGCTATTTGGAGCGGGATACGGGAATTGAACCCGCTTTTTCGCCTTGGGAAGGCGACGTACTACCGGTGTACTAATCCCGCGGATTATGATTGAACAAAGAACGGGGCGATTAAGAGGGCGACGTTTAGGATGGCAAGGACCCAGACTGAAACCCAGCCGAAGATGCGCCAAAAACCTTTGGTGGCGTATTCGCCCATGAGGGCTTGATCTTGGGCGATTTTCATCAAGAAATATAAGAAGAATGGAAGAACCAAACCGTTTGCAACTTGGGAAGCGCGCATTATCATGAGGAGCGGCATACCGGGAATTGCGACTGTGATGACGCCTATAACTAAAATGGCTGTAAAGATACCGTAAAATATTGGTGCTTCGCCGAATTTTTTATTCATGCCGAGCTCATATCCAAGAGCTTCACAAATGATATATGCGGTTGAAAGAGGCAATATGAATGCGCCGAAAATAGATGCGTTCAAAAGGCCGAATGCAAATAAATATGATGCGTATTCCCCTGCGAGAGGTGCGAGAGATAAGCCAATATCGCCAACATTATTAACCGGAATATTGTGTGCGAAAAGAGTTGCGGCACATGCGACGATCATGAAGAAAGAAAATATATCTGTGAAAATTCCGCCGATCGTTGTATCAATTTGGCTGTATTTTAAATCTTCTTTTTTGATACCTTTTTCAATTGCGGTTGATTGCAAATAAAAATACATCCATGGCGCGACAGTTGTACCGACGACACCGACTGTTGTGAATAAAAATGCGCTATCGAATTTTAATGTTGGGATGAGTAAACCTTTAAATGCGGCGCTCCAATCCGGTCCGGCCATAAATGCGGAAATTATGTATGTGATATAAAAAAGCGCCATTGTTAAAAACAGCTTTTCTATTGATTTGTATGAGCCTTTTACGATTACGAACCATGCGAGAATTCCTGATAAAACGACTCCGATAATTGGCAAAACCGTTGTCCAAAATATAGTTTCTCCGCCGATTTGTTTGCCTAAAATATATACGGCGGAAGATATTCCGGAAAATTCACTTATTGTTGTGCCCATGTTGGAAACGAGAACGAGAGCGAGAACAAAAAGCGTTAATTTGATTCTGAATTTCTCACGAATTAATTCGGCAAGACCAAGGCGCGTGACTATTCCCGTCTTGGTTGTGATGTTCATTGTGAAAACGAGGAGGATTGTAATCGGAATGAGAGTCCATAGCATGGAATAACCAAATCTTGCCCCTGCAATTGAATACGTTGCAATTCCACCGGCGTCATTATCGACTTGTCCTGTGATTATTCCGGGTCCAATTATCGCCATCAGAATGGCTAATTTGGCCCATTTGCTCGCAAGCTTTTGCTTGATTTTTACGAGTAAGGCATTAGACATCGCATGACATCGTCAACGGTTATTATTCCAAGCAACTTGTGATGCTTGTCTGTTACGGCAATTGAAAACAGATTATATTTCGTCATTATTTCAGCAACTTTTTTCACATCTGTGGCAGGATGAACTGTATGAATTTTCTTGAGCGGCTTCATGATTTTTCGCATTGGATCCATCGGATCCTTAATAAGCAAAGTCCTTGCGGAAATAACTCCAAACAATTTTCCCGCCTTATCAACTATATAAACAAAAAATATGGATCTATATTTATTTGAAATATTTTTTATGTGAGTTGTCGCTTCTTCAACCGTCCAATCCGGATCAATTTCAACAAAATCGGAAGTCATAAGACCACCGGCCGTATCGTTTGGATATTCAATAAATTTTTCAACCGTCATACGTTTATCTCTTTTGAGATAAGAAAAAATACGTTTTGTTTCCTTTAAGTTAAGCGTTTTTACATAGTCGGCCAAATCATCTGTCGGAACGTTATCAAGAACTTCTCTTGCCTGATCTTCGCCGAGCAAATCAACAAGCAAACGCCTTTGCATTGGATTTAATTCCTGGAAAACTTTCGCGGCTTTTTCCGGTTCCAAGGCGTTGATAAGCGAAATACCTTGCTTTGGAGTAAGCTCTTCAAGGATGTTTGCGAGATCTGCGGCATGCAGTTTTTTCAAATCATTTGAAACCGTTTTAAGACGGAGAGCGCCGTTAACAAGTTGAACATTTTTCCAATCAATCAGTTTTGGTTCAAGGCTTCTGAATATGCGCCACTTCTCAACTCCAACTCTTCGAAGAAGTCCGCGAGTGCTCATGTCTATGCCAAGAATTCGAATTCGGTCTTCCACTTTTCCGAGTTGAATGTCGTTAACACGAACAACGCGCGTGCCGGAAATATCTACGATTTGCTTATCAACAATGTCACGATAAAGCCAGAAATCTTTTAAGCTCGATTTATATTGTTCAATTTTTTCAGAGCGAATTTTTAAAGTTATTTCATCGTATGCAAAATTCTCCGCGTATGAAATTGGAATAAACATTTGCTTATCGCCCTTCTCCACAACAATGGCTTCAATAAAAGGATAATCCTCTCCACCACGCGCAATCATATCCTTCAATTTCCCAATTGTTTTTTCTGTTGCATCAACGACTTCCGCGTTTAAATAGTGCGCGAAGAAAATCATGGGGGTTTGTGTTTTAATGGTACAGGGACATTTTAATGGAATGCGGGGACGGAGGCAAGAGAGATGCGGGGACGGAGGCAGTTTTTGCCCCGGGCAAAAAATATTACGAAATTTTTAAGCTATTGCGTAATAGAGAATTCTGTCACGTGACGGAACTGATTCAAATCAAGCTCAGAAGAATTTGCGCAAACATGTAGCTATGTTTCGATATAGATTTTTACCACGCGGCAAGCGTAAATCGATTCGCACGATCAGAATTTAGCGATTTAATTTACCATCAAGCACTCTTCGAACTGCAACTCTGGCCATGTGTGCCCAATATGTTGGTCCGCCGAATCTTTTTGCCGCAATAACTCCGGCCATGGCAAGAGTCAAAGCTGCGCTTGATAGGTCGCCTGCGTGAATGCGTGTATTGACTGCGCAACCGCCGCCACCGCCTTTGTCTGCCGGTTCGGCTGTGTATGTATCTTCGCCTGCTGTATCTGTGCCGGTTAGCCCTTCGTCGCCGCCGGAAACGTCCGCTTCTGCGCCGCCTTCATCGCCTGTGGCTTCTTGGACAGCCTCCTCGACGGCTTCTTCAACAATTTCTTTAACTTCAGCCGGAGATTCGGGATTTTGTTCTGGTTTTGGTTCGGTCGTATCTACACCTTCTGCTACATCAACGCCTTCAACAACTTCTCCGGCCACTTCTTCAACCACGTCAGGATCAACGGCTTCAACGACTTCAACGGCTTCAGCTGGACCTTCGACTTGTTCGGGCTGCGTTTCTTCAACTTGTACAATTGTTTTTTGTGTATGAATTCTCATCCATGTTCCGGAAATTGCAAGCGCAACGCCTTCATCGCCTGTCTGTCCTTGATATGGCTCGTCCGATTGTGGGAAATCAACACCTGCTGTGTCCGCATTATCCGCGGAACCTTCGCCCATTTCGATTATGAAATCTGTTCCTTCGGGAATAACAACTGTCATATCTTCAGAAGCAGATCCTGTGCTTGTGATAACGACGTCGGAATCCTGAGGGACGGAAACGGTTACCGGGTCCCCTTGAATCACGTCCGCGTCTCCAAAAACCGTATGACCCGGAGTTGTCTGAACTTCGTCCGAAGTGCCATATAGCTCTTGAGTTGAAGCTGAAACATCGGCCGGATTTTGACATGCGTCACCGATGCCTGTACCGGTTGTATCGATCTGTTCCTTGTTTGGAACGGTTGGGCAATTATCGATAGAATCAATTACGCCGTCTCCATCTTGGTCAATAACAGCTTCACATGCATTTCCGACTCCATTGCCGTCCGTATCGAGTTGGTCGTTGTTTGGAGTGGCCGGGCAGTTGTCGTCGAAATTATTGATTTGATCGCCGTCTGTGTCGGGGGCGGATGCGAAAGAAACTATTCCATCATAACTGATACCTGTAACAACTGAGCTTGTAACGCCATTGTTTGTATCGAAAACAAAGTGAACCATTTTTGTTTTTCCACCTGTATTTTCCTTTTGTGCAATGTCTAGAACATTTGGATTCACTCTTGAAAAGCCACCAATCATTGTTCCGCAGTTTGGGACTAATGCGTGGAGAGTTGCTTCCGGAACTGCGATTTGAACGCCGGCGGAAGGGTTGGAGATGTCGAGGGAGTAAATGTTGTCGTTCATGCCAGACATAAACCATAATTCGCTTGTGCCTGGGCGGATGCCGAAAGAAGCTTGCAAACTTTCTATCGAAACAATTTGTGGCTCTATTGAAAGATCTGTTTCGCTATATATTAATATTTTATCTATAGTCATCGCTACAACGTTCCCATTGTACACAACTGTTTGCATAACCGAACCTGTCCCTATTCCACCTGGCAATTGAGCTTTCCCCGATTCAGCATATTGCCCTGGTGCGGTTTGAGAAAAACGTTGAAGAAATCTCTGGTCTTTAACGTTCGTCCCAGCATACAAATAGCCACTTGAATCAAAATTCACAGATGAAACGTATGGTTGTGCGCCACTAGCTTCTTTTGGATTTGGGATAATTCTTGTAGTGCTACCATCTGCAAATGTTAAAACTATCTTTGCTTCATTTGGATAATCCGGCTCTGACACAGCAAACGTATCGCTTGATTCATCTCCTGCTAAATACGCTGGGCCGTTTATATCACTCGTTGCCGATTGCTCTACTAAAGTTTTTGGATCTCTAAATGATATTCTGCCTGGATCACCGCCTAAAACGGCACCAAGTTTGTTCCCTGTAAAAGCAACTTCATTCGCTCCATATTGTCCACCTGCAGGTACAGCAACTCCGGCTGAAACAACTCCGTCTGTAACGGTTATCGCTCTTAAATTTCCACTTTCATCGGCTGTTACGATTCTATCTAATTCTTTTCCGAAAACATCTCTTGAAATTGTACCTGCTGCAAAAAGAGTCATAAGAATTCCAATTGCCCTTATCGATCCTGATGAATTTACTCTGTCAAATTCTTCAGCCGGCATACCGCCAACTTTTAAATATTCTTTAGCCTCATCGGCTAAACTAGGTCTATTGTTTTGTGAGTTTGGCGAATTAATCATTTTTAATTTTATTAAAGGAGGTTATAATACTATATATTAACCTTGTTTGTCAAGGCTTTTGATAAATATAATCAAAGCCTGTTGGGGTTTCATAAATATTAGCTCTGATCATATGCCTGAATCCGCCTGAATAACCTTCTCCGATAATCACGGGAATGCCTGATATTTGACTAGTTCCTGCAGCTGGGCTCCCTCCGTTTGTTTTGTATAAAATTTGATATTCAAGATTTGGGATGCTTGTATCACCGTCGCTTCCTACAAAATAATGCTTGCCTGCAAATGGAAATTCGAGGGTGAGACGGAGATAAGGATTCTCGATGCCAGATGGTGGTAATTTTAGTGCACTTGAAATCTTTGTCGTAGTTTTACTGTTACCAATTTTTAAATTTCCTAAATGTTCAGTGTTGCTTTGGTCTAATACTATAAAGTCTGCCTGATCCTCCCCTATATTTATTTTCAATGAAGTTATATTTGAGCCATTAAACTCTTTCCCTTTTGTAAAATTCTTCAATGGTATCATATAATCTCCATCCTCCTCCGTATATAACCCCCAGTTTACAATCGTATTCGTTTGCTCTGGCGCATACATCACGTACCTCTTTCCCGCTTCACACATCCCCGCTCCTTCATATATCAACTCTGCTGTGGTAGGGCCATTGCCTTGATCGCCACTTGGACTTTTTATCGCTTTCGCATCACATGCCGTGCGAACCCTGACTTGAAAATCCGTGAATGTAATTTGCGTTCTTTGCCCTGCGCTATCAACCCCATATAAAGGAATTTCGATCGCTGAGTCGTTGTCTTTTAACTTATTCCAATTGCACGGATGATCTTGAGGCTTGCCCATACCGCCACTACTTATGGTTTTTTCGATGTCTGCCGCTATGGCGGTGCCTTCTGTTGTAGAAATATATCTCATTAATGATGCTGTAAACTTCTTCATATCTGTCGGCGCATTATATGCGTCACAATCCTTGCCGGCGGTCCCTGAACCCGGGAACGGATACGAGCTCCAAACTTCATTTTCATTGTCTGTGATCTCGTTCATCAAACCTTCGTCCGCACCAACTCCAAGCACTTTCCACTGCATATTTCCCGCACCTTCTTCGTCTTCGTCAGGCGCGCCGGACAAAACTCCTTCGCCCGGATGCTGATAATTGTATAAAGCCCTACTCATTGCGGTCTCCGCGTTATAGAAGGCTTGATTTGATTTATATGAACCGCCCGTGCTTTTTGCCATGTTTGTCGCGGTTTGCGCAATAGTTGTGGATATCGTTAAGAATGCCATCATAAAAATCAAAGCGACGATTATAGCAATACCGGAACGAGATTTTGCGTTCCTTTTCATGTTAACGGCTGTTATAAAAAGTTTTCTTAAGAGTGAAAAGCCTTTGTCCCCCCCCCCTCGTACCATCCGACCGTCGCGACAACGGTCAATCTATCTTCCAGCAAATCAACTTCATCATGCCTTATTTCAATCATTCTATAGAATGCGGTATCAACGATTTGCCCGCGATACGAATTTTTATCCACAAGATAATCGTTTGCAAAAACCGAGTCCTTATTGATTTTAGTTAATTTTATTCCAAAAGTACCGGGCATAAAATCCGGTTCCAATTTATATTTTCCTTCAAATGTTTTACCCGTTTCGCATTTAAAGCCATACGTATATTGATCAAAATCCCAGCATTTTTTGTCGTATTTAATCGAATTTGCATCCAAGACCACCCTGATTGCATCAATGCCTTCGGTCAAAAAACTTTGCGCCACTAAATTATTTCGCGTTGCGACAAAGGAGCTATTTACTTTGAGAATCATAAAAATAAGCGCGCCAATACCAATAGATACAAACAATAAAACGCTTAAAATTCTGAAATACTTGAAATTAAAAGGATTTATCATTTTAACGAAATTATACAAAAATATTCTAAACCTCGACTCGTGTATTTGCAATGATTTTCTTGCTTTTTCCACGACTTAAGCACGTACTCATGGCTCAATCGCACCATCCATCTCATTCATAAAACCCCATTCATTCCACTTCCAAATTCCCAAAGTCTTTGGCGTGCAATTTGGCAAATCCGAATAATCCCCTTCATACGTTACTAGCACCGGAAATTTTTCATTTGGCACGGTTTGAAATTCAAATGCGCAATTTGGTTTTGATAAATTTGATGACTGCCAAACGGCACTTATTTTTTTACCCTTATAATCAAAAACAAAGAAATGATTGCGTACCGAAGGATCGTTTTTAGTCACCCAAAATGGCTTTGATGGGCCAAAATTTCCCGATTTCCAAACTGACATATTCAAGTCGGGAATGGAATCACCCGTGGAGTCCGCGATTTCGAAAGAATCCACAAACCAAACTTCCGACGACTGCCAAATTTGCTGTGAATTTTCCGAAACCGTTAATCTGCCATCCTTTAAATCGTATGTTTCTTTTACACCATCTTTATCCAAATCAAAATCTTTATGCGTTTTTTCATTGATAGCTAAAACCGTTGAAAAAATGTTTGTTTTTTTGGTGTCGTAATAATGGTAGCCTTCCTGATTTATAAAAACCGAATCGGCATTTGTTTTTACGAAACGCGTTGAATTAAGCAAATTTTCTTTGTCTGCTGCGGAAAATAGGCGTGGCTGTGAATAATCCTCAATCAAAATCGGCTCAAAATTAATGGATGCAACGCCCGCTTTAGTAAAATCAATTTTTGCAGTTAGGCCCTCTCGAGTTTCCCGCGACCACATCTGATCAAATACAAAATTTCCAAGGCTATATAAAATATATTTTCCTTTATATTTTTCGACATCTTGAATCACGTGCGGATGGTGACCGATCACAATCTCTGCCCCGGCATCAATTGCGGCATGCGCAAAATTAACCTGCCTTGTGCTTGGATGCGGAACGTATTCAATTCCCGAATGCATTGAAACAATAACAAAATCCGCATTATTTTTCGCGTCTTTCACAGCTTTAATCATCTCATCTTCGTACATGGGATTCGTTCCTGCATTTGTATCCCACGCAAAATAAGATTTTGGCACGACATCCAAATCATTATATGCGAGAAATGCGAATTTGAAGCCGTTTTTTTCGATATAAACAGGGGCGGCGGCTGCGGTTTTATTAAGCCCTGCACCTGCAAATTTCACACCCGCTTTATCCAAACTTTCAAAAGTATCTTTCAAACCTTTTTGTCCAAAATTCGGCGTGTGATTGTTTGCCAAAGATATAATTTCAAAGTTCATTTTCTTTAACACGGAAGCATTTTCGGGATCGGCTCTGAACGACATTTCGCCCGTGACCACAGGCCTTCCCGGCGTTATTGCAGTTTCAAGATTTCCAAATGCAAAATCCGCGCTCTTTAAATATTCCGCAGTCCTTAAAAATGGATATTCGTAATTTTTATTGGTACGCATTTTCTGATCCACAACGCGTGAAAGCATGATATCGCCAACCGCAATCATGGAAACTTTTTCAGGATTACTTGCGAGTTCGCGCGCTTCTTTAAACTCCTTAAATTCATCTTTTAAAACTCCTTGTAGGGTAATTTTTTCGCGAACTTTCGGATATTTATAAGTGATTACGCCTGCACCAATCACAACTGCAATAGTTATAAGCGTAACCGCTATGAATTTTTTATACATATTTTTTCAATCGATTTACTGCTTTGATTTTCCAACGAATTCTTTTGTCCAAGCTGGTTGCTCAGGTGGAGTTTGTGGCTTAATTGACTCGTCTTCCGGGCCGTTTGGTTGATCGCCCATTCCCATAAGCGTTCTCCATTTTTTATCGGTCAAACGATCATTCATTGGCCAAGTGAATTCATAATATGAATAAATTCCACCTCTTGTGAGTCTGAGCTTTCCGTCAATCGGCACAACCGCATAAATTGTGAAAATTCTGCCGGTGCCTTCTTCAAGCACACTTCCGTTTGGATCTGTTGCGACATCAGCAACAATTGCCGCAGGATTTTCATTTAAGAAAACGTCCCGGCTCATTTCCGCCATATCTTCTTTGTTTACCTCATACCAAAAATGCTCGAGTTGTCCGCCATAAGATCTTATTAATTCATACTCCTCTTCCGTTAGCTGAACTTCTTTTAATTCTTTTTCTGAAATTGTTTTTAAAGATAATGCGAGCGTTTCCATTTTATTCAAGCTTTCAACCATTTCTGGACTAATAATTGCGCGCATACTCAAGCCTTTTTTCGTCATCTTCAAAAGTGATGCAAGTCTTGCGTATACATATGGATTTGGTTCGACATAACCGCGATCATCTTCTTTATTTTCTTCTCCACCGCCGCCACCAAGCTCTGCATAAACCTGCTTTGCATATAAAATCGTATCGTGTTTAAGCTCTGTCCAGCTTCCAAAATATGTATTCATTTCCTTTGCGACCCATGCCAAATTTGTCATGAATGAAGGATAGCCTTCGTTTTTTTCTGTTGTTAAAGGCAAGATCGAATACAACCATCCCCAATATAAATTCTGTGTCCAAATATCTTGCTTCAATCCCGCGACATATTCTTTCATCTTCTCCATATTATTTGTGTAGTTTGCGAATTCCGTATCTTTAGCTTCTTTAAGCAGGCTATAGGCGTATTTGGAACCCATCGCCGCAGCTATATCAAGCGACTTCGGCAGCATTCTTTTTTCGCCCGCCGGATTTTGATCAACATCTCTATAAACTAATTTCTGAAAAATCGCGGCATCAATTGTGAATCTCTGCCCCATAAATCTGAAACCTGAAATTTCCTTTTCTCTATCCGGCTGAATATCTGCATTGAAAATCGGCATTGAATTTATTTTTGGAGGTTCAAGGGTTTTGAGTGATTTTTTTACTGATGCAAATTTGTCTTTATCTTGCGCGATTATTTTTACATCCGGATTTTTACCATAAACCTGCTCAACAATATCTATCACTTGATAATATGTGACATCATCACTTTTTCCGACAAAGAACGATGTTGGCTCATAAATTTTATCCCATGGTTTTTTGTTTTCATCTTTATCTAAAGCCAAAACAATGAGTATTGCGGATCTGATTTCATCATCACTTTTAAAGCGGAATGTGAGTCTTCCATACCACATCATTGATTTAAAATACGCTTTTAATAATTCCGTTTTATCATAATGTCCGCGTGGAATATATTGAGTATAATCTTCTTTTAATTGATCAACTGAAAGCGGACCTTGTGGCGAATTTGAAAGCTCTCCCGGCTTTGTTCCAATGTTCATTACAGGCGATTCCTTAATCCCTTCATGCTTATCGATGAATGCGAGCTCCGCATTAACTTCATTCGCAACTGCGCTTGGAATTTGAGTTGCAGAATCCATCAATTTTCCGCCAACCGCAAAAAATCCCATGTTTCTTTTTGATGCGTTTTCAAAATCCGATCCTGCAAGTAATTCGCCTTGTGCAAGCGATTCTTTAAGCATCCCTGCATTCAATGTTTTTAATTCCGTTGCAAGATATTTTTCTTCGAGTTGCTTTAGAAGATGGTCAAAAAGTAAATGATAAGTGTGCAAGATCGAATCCGTTGTTACAAAGCTTGGCGTTTGATTGTATCTATTTTGCTCATAAATACTAAAAAATTCCTTGTAGTAAGAATAATTGGCGACGAATGCGTTTTTAACCATCATAGCTTTTGAGTCATCTGTCATATATTCCACGTCTCCTTTTAAAGCTTTATTTATCGCAACATTGGAAAAATCAGTTGAGACTTTATATGGCTTAACAGCAGGCGTCACATCAACTTTAACCTCTTCATAATCTGCAAAATTTTGTGCACCCGCAAGTGCCGGTTTAAAAATTTGACCCGCGGTTTCATCAATTGGTTGCGGGATATTGTCCGTTGGCGCCGGTTTTAGATATTTAAAATATGCAAATGCCGCACCAAGGCCGATTATAACAACTAAAAGCCCTATAATAATCCATTTTAAAGCGCCTGATTTTGGCGAATCTGAAGGCGTTTGTGGCGTTTGCGAATTCTGCGAGGCAGGATTTTGTGTCGGCGTGTTGTTGTTTTGGTTTTCCATTATTAAAAAAGTTAGTTGGTTATATATAAAATACTATATTCGACGACTTCCTCCAAATAACTTTTTGCGTTTTTTATTTCGCAGGAACTTCCGGTTCTGCCGGTTTTTCTGCCGCAACAACCGGGGCCGTTTCTGGAGCTGCTTCCGCGACTGCCACTGGAGCTGCTTCCACAACTGCCGGCGTTTCTTCAACCACAGGCGCAACAGGTGGAACGACTTTTTCTCCTGATTTTTTCTTATCTATAGCATCGATAATAAATGTTCGCATTGCCTCTGCGGATCCCTTTGTTAAGCCATCAATGTGAGGTTCAACTTCCGAATAAGTAACGCTTGAAAAATGCAAATCCTGTAAGCCGAAAAGTTTATCTATGAAGTCCTGATTGATAAAAACATCTTGAATGTGCTCATATGGAATCGCTATTTCGTTCTGCGTAACTGCGCCTTTTCTAATCATTATGCATTCGGCTGTAAAATCGTAAAAATATTTACCAAAATATCTTTTTTGATAAAAATAAACCGCTGCAAAAATAACGATTGCGACGATAAATATACCAAAACTAAGCAATCCAAGGATCAAGCCAAGGTATTTTATTTTTGAACCGACTGAAGCGATAATCGGAAGCACGATACCGCCAAAAAGAAATAAAATAAGAATTGCGAGACCGGCGTATTTAACAGTCTTCTTCATTATCTTCTTTGTACTAAGCGGAAAAGCCGCTCTTGTTGGACTCATATCAACTTCCATTCCGGGAATTTTTGGCAAATCAACTGGCAATTTAATGTCGGGCATTTTAATGTCAGGCATTTTGATTTTTGGGGTTTCCATATAAAAATTTTATTAACAAAAATAGAACTTAACTGGAATTGTAAGTTAAAATGGACAATAAATCAAATTTGCTATTAAAACTTCTTGAATGAGCGCTTGAAGCTTTGGCCCGGGCGTGAAAAACTTCGCCTTGGATGTGGTGAGCCGCCTTGAGACGGGCGCGGTGATCCTTGGCCTGGACGAGCTGAGCTTTGACCTGAATGTGCCGAACCTTGGCTTGGTCGTGGTGCGCCATAATGTGGGCGTGACGATCCTTGCGCGGAGCGTTGTTCGCCTTGTGCCGGTCGTGATGGTCCATAGCCTGAGCGTGAAAAACTTGGTTTTTTATAACCGGAACGTTGTGCTGGGCGTGAAGAACCATAGCCTGAACGTTGCGGATATGATGAAGTGTTTTGTGGGTGAGTTGGAACGTGATGTGAACGTGGCGCATGTTGTTGCGGATGTGGCGCTGATTGCGCCGGTGCGCTTACGCTATGCATTGCCGGGCGTTCTTGTCCCAGTGAAGGCGTAAAAGCGAGCGGATGCTGCAAAACATTTATTCTTATTTTCATCAATCTTTCAATCTGATAAACCTTTCCGCGCTGATCTGTTGTGGCGAATGAAATTGCACGACCTTCAAGGCCCGCGCGTGCAGTTCTACCAATTCTGTGTATGTAATCTTCCGCATCGTCCGGAATATCAAAATTAACAACCAATTCAATTTCTTCAACGTCAATTCCGCGGGACGCGACATCGGTTGCAACAAGAATGCGATATCTGCCGGATTTGAAGCCTGCAAGCGCTTCTCTTCTTTGACCGAGTGATTTATTTGAATGAATTTCTTTTGCTTTATGGCCCATCAACTGGATTGATTTGCATATTTTTTGAGCACCAAATTTTGTGCGGGAAAAAACCAAAACAGAACCTTTAAAATCTTTTAACAACTCTTCAAGAAGGCGAATTTTTTGATCTTTTTTAACGTAATATAAATCTTGTTTAACTTTATCCGCGACTGATCCATGGCGCGCAACCTCAATTCGAATCGGATTTTTCGTATAACGAGTAACAAGCGATGTCACGGTGCTTGGCATTGTCGCAGAAAATAACATTGTCTGCCTTTCTGTTGGCAAATGCTCAAGAATTTGTTTTATTTGAGGCGCAAAACCCATATCAAACATACGGTCCGCTTCATCCAAAACAAGTATATTAAAATCCTTAAGATTAATTGTTCTGTGTTCGATGTGATCGATAATACGACCGGGCGTACCAATAATAACTTCCGGTCTTCTGCGAAGCTGTTGCATCTGGCCGCTTATATGTACGCCTCCAATCAAAATCGCGCCGCGAATATCAAAAGGTAGCGCAAATTTTTGGATTGTTTCGCCAACCTGAATTGCGAGCTCTCTTGTTGGAACAATAACAATCGCCTGGCGATTGCCAATTTTTGCATTAACAATTTGATGAATGATTGGAATCGCAAATGCAAGAGTTTTGCCTGTGCCTGTTTGAGCTATTCCAACGATGTCTTTACCCTCAATTCCAATTGGAATCGCTTTTTCTTGAATAGGCGTTGGGTGCTCAAACTTCAAACGATTTAATGTTTGCAAAATCTTTGAGTCCATACCCATTTCTGAAAATTTTGCTTTTGTTTCTATTGGTTGTAAGTGCATAGACGATTATTTTACTGAGAAAATTCGAGGATGTCAAGGTGAAAGCCCAAAGCCCGCCTTTTTAAGGCTGAAACAACTCCTCGGGCCATGGCTTTACGGACACGACTCCCGGGAATTGCTTTGCGGTTTCTGATATTTGAGACCATAAAATGCCGATGCGACATGATCCTCCGCCGGATTTATTATAAGGATCTGCAAAGGTCAACGTGAGAACTCCGCTATTAAGAGACGCCGCTTTTAATTCAAATCCTTGCAATGGGTATTCCGTCGTAATTCCTTGCGCTTTTTCCGCTGTTGTTAGCTCCCCTTTGAGAAGCAATTTTATCGTATCTTGAATTGGAGTTTTTGTTATATCAATCTTTCTTTGAACCGGGACGAGTCCTTGTTTTGTACACATCAAGTTCCCTGTTCCGTCTTTGTCTTTTGACGGGCTGTAATAATATAATAAAACCGTTTGCTGAGCGGGCGCGCTCAATTCGAATTTTACAGGGACTCTAAGCTCGTCGTCATATTCAGCCAAGCCGGATGGATTATCTTTTTGAAAAATCAAAGTTCCGGTTGCGACTTGTGGTGCTGATCCTTCTGCCAATTTTGGCACTGTAAATTCCATTTGTGCTTCAAAAGGTACAAAACTTTCCGTCATCCAATCTGAAGTTGCTTTTGCGATTGCTACACCAATTTGTTTCCCGTTTGCATCCACCAATTTTATCGGGAAAGAAGCTTCAAAAAACCATGTACCACGAGCTTGGCCTTTAATATTAAAAGAACTTTTTATAACGCTGTTTGGTGTTGGCTCTGTGACGCGGATTAAATCGGATTTGTCGGTGATGATAACCGGGTCTTTAACAATCGGATCTTTGCCGCCGTATTTATCTTCATAAATATAAATCCCGCCGATAACAACTAAAACGAGGATCACCAAAAGTAGAATCTTGACCAAAAGAGAATTTTTCATGATATAAAAGGTTAGCTTATGGCTATAGTGTAGCACAAAAATAGCCCTTTAAGGGTTTGCCCTTACGGGGCGCTTTTTAAATCCGTATGCAAATTATATCAAAGTGATATAAATCTTATGTATTTCTTATATATAAATGATATAAAACGTATACGGCTTTAGAAAAACGATAATGGACGGACGACACAAGGGCTTCGTCTCACTAATTTGCATTTGTAACAGAAATGATGGAATTTTATATATTTTCTATATAAATTACACATTCATTATGTGCCGGTATACAAAAGAAGTATGAATCATCAAGCCATCCCCGTGCCTTCGCTGGAATTTCAGTTAACTGATACGTGCCAGAATAACTGCGGATTCTGCGCGAATGGCGACAGTCCTTCAAAAAAACAATCACTCTCGCCGGAACTACTGCAAGAAACATTCCGCAGGATGCGTCCCGAATCTGTGATTTTTAGTGGCGGCGAGCCAACTATACGCATGGATTTGCTTGCTCCTTATATCCGTGCGGCACGTGCGGCCGAAGTAAAAACTGTAAAAATCAATACCAATCTGGAGCTGTTGGACCCGGAGCGACTCATGCAATTGGAAGATGCGGGACTCAATATTGTTCACTTCGCGCTCAATACTCTCGAGCCGGAGCAACATCGTAATTTACGCGGCAATCCGCACGCTGAAGTGACTCGTGTACTTGAAAATATTCATGTTATTTTGGAGCAAACGCGACTGAAATTAAAGCCCGAATTCGTATGCATGCACGAAACTGTAGAAAATTTTTGGGATGTATACGACTACCTTAATGATCTTCACGTAGCGCACCCCGGGCGTTTTGAAACTATCGAATTACAACGTTTGATTCTTTTGGGCAGGGCATGCGATGCCTCAGCTCCGAAAACTTCAGAAATAGCTGAGATTATAAGCAGAAGAACTCTTGGAGCATTACAAGTTGATGCGCTTTGTTTTGGTCAAGAGGGAGCGCAGTTTGCGCCTTATGGCATACATGTGTTTCCGTGCTATAATCCCGCGAATTGCGGTTGCAGTCCCGTGCGAGTTGACGTGAATGGAGGTGTCTCCAAAACTAATTTTGCCGGCTTGCAGGCGGATTTCAATATAATGAATGTACCTGACGGCGGCATAGAGAGATTATTGTCATCTCCATGCTCCGCTTCGCTTAAGGCGTGTGCAAAGGTATGATCAATGAAATCGGAACCGAATTTCAATTAAGCCACTTTTGATATTTTCCATACACCTTTTTCTCTGAAAGCCGGAATGGTTTGACGATGAGCCGCGTTCAAAAGAGCGGAAAGGGATTTTTTAGTTGATTTTGCATAATCTGCAAGTTTGATAATTTCTTCGCCCTTCATATAAGTAATCCTTTTATGCATTGATTCCATTGCTGCCAAAGCTATTATTCGTTCCATGATTTTTGCGTCCTTTTTTTCATCATAAGCCCTGAAGGCTTTGTAATATTCCTGCTTTTCTTTATTACGAATAATGATTGGTGGCAAGCCTAAACTTTGAAACTGACAATTTATCAAAACGCGTCCCATCCTACCATTGCCATCAATAAAAGGATGTGTATGTTCAAATTCCAAATGAAAACACGCAATTTTATCTAAATAATAAGTGTCATTATCTGATAAATATTGAAGGATATTTGTTTCGACTAATCTTTCAATATGCTCAGGCGGAGGCGCAATGTAACTCCCAACGCGCACATATTCTCCGGATCGGCGGAACCTACCCGCTATATCATCATTGATATTGCTAATTAACATTCTATGAAGTAGCAGTATTGTTTCTTTATTAAGCGTGAATTCTCTGGATTTTCCCCTAATGTATTCCACTACCCTTGCGAGATTCTTGGCTTCAAATACTTCTCGAAGTGAAACGTTGCGAGAGATTTCCATTTCAAGCAGAATTTTTTCGGTTTCCTTGAGCGTTAGAGTAGAATTTTCGATTGCATTAGAGTTGTAGACACTTTCCGAAATCTCAGCCTCGTCAATCATTTGCAAAAGAGACTCTTTGCCTTGGCGCAAAGCCTCATAAGCTTCCCTTAAAGTTTTGATTCTATTACGGATAGTAATAATTGTTGTCATGCTTCCATTATATAGAATTCACGGATCTTTGTCAATATCCCGTGAATTTGTATCGTTCCTGTGGATAATTCACGGATACGATAAAAATTACGACGAAAAGAACCCTCTAAGGTTTTATCCTTATGAAGTGCTTTTTAAATCCATATGCAAATTATATCAAAGTGATATAAATCTTATGTATTTCTTATATATAAATGATATAAAACGTATACGGCTTTAGAAAGAAGAGTCTCAAAGTTTAAATGTGAAATTCTAAATTTTCAAATTTCAAGCAGAAGAGACCCTGCGCTAAGCTTCGGGTCTGTGGAGCGGGTAGCGGGAATCGAACCCGCGTCTACTCCTTGGAAGAGAGTCATAATAGCCATTATACTATACCCGCGCAAAAGGAGTTGCAGAAAGTATTATAAGCAAATAAGTAAAAAGTGCAAAGAAAAAATCAATATCGTCTTGGCGCTTCTTGCCTGCTTGATTGCTTTCTTATAAACATTGGCGCGTTATCTTCAATCCAACCTCTGCCGAATGTTTTATCGAGATAAGATCTCTCTAGCCAGAAAACGCGATCGTGTTTTGCGAATTCAGCCCTGCATACTGGATTTCTTTCCATAACCCTGCGAAGATCACCCCAAACTCTGTTCCATGAAATGCCTCCACTTATTTCATCTGCTTTTGCTCTAATTAATATTCCTTCCAATTCAGCTTTAGCTGCTGCGTCGAATAATGCATTTTCTGCCGGAGCCGCACCTTGTTGAAGTCCTCTATGTGCACCTTGCGTTGCCGTTCCACTTCTTGCTGCACCGCTTTCTTTTGCTCTCTTGGCGGCTATCGCCCCTTCTGATAAACCTAATTTTTGTAATAATACGCCCACCTCTCCCTTTGAAGGCAAGCCCATTACGGCCTGATTTCGTAATGCACTTATTCTTGTTATAATCGCGACTCTTGCGGCCATCATTTCATCTCCTGTGAATGCCGCTCTTTGAGCTTCAGGCAAAGATTCGAAAGTCTTTATTGGGTTTTGAGATGCTTTTAATTGGCTCTCTAATGTCGCTGTTGGCGATGCTTCGTGAACTGCTGGTTTTGAAGCGGGGACTGGAGGCGCGACCGGAGCGTGTTGTTGATGTGCAGGAGCTTGCGGTGCTGGCGCTTTTTGCTGTGGTTTTGGAGCAGGAGTAGCGGCAGGTGCAGCTACTGCCTTTTTAGATATCGTTAATGCCGCAATCACATCCGGCAATCCTATGTCAGGTAAAATCGCATGGAATAAAGCATATGGTCGTGGGTCTTGTGCCGCATGCACGGCTTCTCCAACCAATGGTGCAAGATGTTTTTTTTGCACTCTTCCACTTCTATATTCTATCAAAAGATGCAATGCCGCTCTTGCATCCGCTTCTATTCCAGGAAATGGTTTCGTTTCAAGACCTGCACTAAATTGCAAAGATAGACTTGTCCCCGCTCTCAAATCTCCTGGCTCTAATGTTTGTACAAAAGTCACCAAGTTGCCGAATGTAATTTCTTTTGGGAATTCCGGTTTTTTCTCTGGTGCAGGAGCGGCGGCTTGCACAACCGCGACCTTTGGCGCTGGCGTTGGTACTGGCGCTGCTGTTTCTTGAACTGCTGCTGCGGCTTCTCGGGCGACTGCGGCTTGTAAACCTGACGGCGTTGGTGGAGTTGCCGAAGTTTTCGGCGCCGCGGACGGCACGCTTTTCAGCACTTGCTCCGGTACGGATACTCTCATTCCCAATTCTTGTTGCGCATCTGCAATTGCAAGCCTTATAAGATCTGATAATCTAGGAAATACATTACATAAAATAGCGGCTGAAGATGTCTGTTCAAGGAGACGAACTTGCTCTCCGATATAGCCCGTTATTGCTTCTGCGCTACTCCTCTCTTCAACAAGACGTTTAATGCTCATTGCCATCAAAACCACATCTGATTCATCTGTTGGTAAATTATTAAATCCTTCGTCTGCGGAAAGCATTTCAAAAAGTTCATTCAATCTTTCAACCGGCGTATCTTGCACTAAATGCAAGATGGAGTTTAAAGAAATCACGGCAGGTAAATTAATTTTCGGAAGAGTCGGTTGTACCGCGACTTGCGGTGCGGCTTCTAATGCGGCAATCGCTTTGCCGCCTGCTGCTGCTCGCCTGCCTTCCAACTCTACAACTATCGCCTCAACCTCAACAACATCGTCTGACATAGACGTTCCTCCGCCCATGTCAACTTCTTCAACGACTTCACCTCCAACAACGGGATTAACCTCAATAACAACTACGGCATCATCTTCTTTTTTCCTTCCTCTACCTCTTTTCTCTCTTGGTAGGACTGTCACACCTTTACCTCCAAGCATACCGGTCACTTTTCTTGCTCCTGCGGCTATTCTTTCTCCAATTGCCAATAACCCGCTTCCTTTGCTTGCAACTTCATCCGCGGCTTTACATGTTGGTGGCGGCAATGCTTCTTTTCTTGACAGTTTTGATGGCGCGCTTGGTCTCGGCATAACAGTTGTATGTTGCCCCTTAAAGCTTTCAGCACCTCCTTGACACATAATTATTTGGTTAAGATATTATTATAGTATTAAGCTTCCTTTGCTTGCAATGGATTTTGTTCATATTCTTCACCCGTCAACGTTTCTTGGATAACCGCCATTTTTTCCATTAAAGAATCCACTAAATCTCTGACCTCAAAAATGATACCTTTTTTGTCTTTCGGATTTTCTGCACATTTATACCATGCATCCGTACATCTTTTAACGGTTTCATAATGATGTTTTCTTGATTCCTCTTTTTTCTTAGCTGACATTTTGCACCATTCGTCATCGTATTGTTTATTAATCCATTTATCCTCTAAAATATCTTTCATCTTATGCCTTTCAAGTAAATTTTCATATTCTGCAATATACCATTTTCCTATTTCTTCAAATGGCCCTCCAAATTGCGCATTTGATAAAGCCGTACTTATAAATTGATAATATTTAATATCGCTCCAGGCTTTTCTTCCAAACATATCGGTTCTGCCTGAAAGATACCCCCAGCCTTTTCTTCTTCTCATATGAGGCAATATAATCAATTCTCCGCCGTCATCATAAGCCATTATTCTCTTGTCAGTTTCTTCATCATGACTTGTCTTAAAACTATCTAATGGATATTCCATACCAACTTCTGTTGAAAGTAAAATGCTACTCCCAAGTATTGCCGCTGAATTATCATCAAGCTTACCCGGTATTGTGACCTGCAGTTCCGGCCGTCCTTTATCTAAAAGCCCTGTTTCTTCCAAACAAGCTAGAATTATAATCATTTCTTCCTGCGTCATAACCGGAGGAATTATGAATGAATTTGTTGCAGCTTCCAACTTAAAGGCTGAACTTGTTAATCTCAATAGTCTAAATAAACGATCATACTCTTTTGAATTAATTCCGTGCAAAAGATGGACCTTGCCTCCCACCGGCAAAACCCCTTTATATTCCGACCTTTTCGCTTCGATTGCGCGCTTTAATTCAATAACCTGTCCTCCAAATTGTCTGCCAACCTGCTTGGCCGCAAATGCCATTGCATCATGCACGCTCCTAATGGTGTCTCCAATCATTGCCCCGAGTTCGATGTCGCCACCTGCTGGCAATGCCGGCGTTTCATCAATCCTATCATTGACGTATGCCAAAACTCTATCACGCCCCGCTCCTTTTCCACCTTCTCTTTCCATGAAGTCTACAACCCTTGCAATACCAAAAAACGTCAATACGCTCTTTAATGCTTTACGTGCATTTTCTTGCTCAATGTTTTCTCTGACTTCGGCCTTTTTACCACAATATCTCTCAACTATATCGTCTATTTCTTTGAATGCATTAAATTTTATCAAAATATCGAACTTCGATTTTAGCGTTTTCTGACGCACAAACCTCTCTACGTTAAAGTATTTTACGTTTATAGCTTTTAATGTCTCATTCGCTTTTACAATTGTTTCCGCCGCGTATTCGCTTATATTTCCGTCATTATCTATTATTGTTTCGAAATCTATATCGTTAGCCGCATATATAAGTTGTCTCATTCCAACCACCATTTTATAAAAACTTTCCAACATGGCAATTCTATCTTTTGATGTTTTCGCAGATCTCATCTCTTCTTTAACCGCTTCCGCATCAATAAGCCCATCTTCGATACCCTCTTTTAAAGCTTCTGTAAAATTTTCCCATTCATCTTCATCGCTTCGCGGTAATTTATATGGATTTAGCATGACATCTTTATCTGCAGTATACTGATCTTCGCCTTCCTGATCCGGCGTATTTAATGCTTCGGAAACCAATCCTTCCATGATTTCTCGATAATTAAAAATGTCTCCTAAATTCATTACTTCAATCAAGCTTTTATAATGAACGATAGCCTGCATTGCTCCCGCGATATTGTCCCATCTGAAGTTTAAAGTACCTGAAAAAGCATCTAACAACTCTCGATGATATTGCTCACTAAGATGATACAATGTCGCTTTAACCCATCCTTGATCCCTAAAATCTGCGCAATGCTCTCCTTCACCTTCCGCTTCAATCCGCTCATTTGACTCCATGTGGTCGATCTCCCATTTATTCAATCTCTCATAAATAAAATCCCATTCGCTCTGCTTTACTCCAGCTTGATTAAAGCCGATATTATCGCCGACTGCATGCTCAATTAGTTTCTCCATCTGTTCATCTGTGACAGCTCCTCTGTTATAAAAATCGATTAATATTCTTACGGCGCAAAGCCTAACGGTCCTTACCGAAGCTTCATCGCGCGGTCCTCTACCATCTCTTTCGAACATCCTCCTGTTCACGCTTTCCACGGATTCCGGTATTTCTTTTATTGTTTTTATAAGTTTTAAAAAGTTTTTCGGCGGATTAAATGGGTCTCTCATTGCATTTGCAAACATGGCAAAATACAATCTTAGAACATCTTCATCTACTGAACCTGTTTCTTCTTTGCAACGATCATATAAATTCATTGCGTTTGAAACTATATTCGCTCTTGCTGGTTTGCTCACCTCCATTCCGCCTTCTCTATGATATGGCAGTGCCGCGATTGCCGCTGATGCGTTGTGTGGCAACATATGGCTTGCCGCAAGGTTATCTTGATCAAAATCCAATGCCATTCCAAGACGCTCCGCCTCCGGCATCGCATTAAATTGTCTCCAAATGCCTCTAAGCAATTTTGCGTCCAAAACCTGTAAATCGAGTTTTCTTTCACGCATCTTATCTCTACTACCATCCAAAGTCGCTTTGAAAAAATCCAATCCCGGAAATGGCACCGTAACTTCATCACCTTCCATCTTGCAAGTTATTTCACTTCGAGGTTCATTTTTATCAACATGCTCAAGAAATTGTTTTATAAAAACTTCCTGCTCTGATGCGTTCAATTTTCCAAGACCCAAAATCATTATGTCTATAATTCTGATTGCTCTTGGCATATTGCCTATTCCATATCTGCTAGCTATAAAACACGTTATTTCTATTGTGCGCTTTTTTGGCATAAATTTTTCCAAACCACATCCCCCCTGAAAATATGCTTTGCAACCATATTCAAAATCATACCCTGCATATTTGCTGAATTCTTCAACCGCCTGAATATCATCTTCGCCCATTGCCGCTCTATATTTCCCTTGATGTTCACTTTTTGCCTTTGCGTAAACCGCAAATGGATTAAAGTTTTTAACAAAATACCACGGCCTTTTATTTTGACCCCAGATGTTATCAACAATCGCGACAACCACTTCCAAAGCCTGAAACCTGTTGTTTCTTTTTCTCATAACAAATTCAAACATTTCAACTGCTCTGTTTATATCAAGACCGTTTGAAATCCAAAAATCTATTCTTGCATGCATTTTTCTTGCAGCATTACTTAAAACAAGTCCTTGCGATGCCGAATCTTTAAGCTTCATGAAAAAATATGTCATGTCCGGATGATGACCAAAGCCCGCGCTTTCCATGGCATCCAAAATCTTTTGCCTATTGCCATCTATCTTGAATTTTCTCGGCCTTTTTAGGTCTTTTGGAATCGTATCAAACATTTGTTGCGCAACCGTTTTAAACGGATGCTCTGTAAAATGCAAAGGCATATCTCCTGATTCAAAAAGATCACTATCGCCGTTTTCCACATACGAAAAAGCTAATTTTGATCTCAAGAATGCCCAATCAAAAGGCGTGTCGCCTTTTTTCCCAAGACGTGGATACATGGTGTCTGGATAAAATTCATACTGTAAATTGTTTGCCGCCCACATGCTTTCAGCTTTTTCATCAAATTGTGCCAAAAAACACCTCACGTACTTTTCGTCCTCACTCATTTTTCGATGTCCTTTTTGCGTGAGCCGTATTGAAATCTCGTCATCATCAATCTCCACGTTACCAGGCTCTTCAATGCGATTATCTTTTAATGCCGGCTTGCCAAGCATGCGCAAGTGGTCTCTCAAGTAACTCGTCTTCCACACACGATCAAAACCGGACGCACCCTCGCCCGTTAAATACACCGGACATGACATGCCTCGTACGTTCGTAAGATGGTTACCCATTTCATAAATCGTGTCAAAATAAACCGGCTTTTTATTTCTTCTTTTCTTGCCATCATCATCATCATCGTCGTCTTCATCAACATAATCATCTCTCCTCACAAGCCGACGCTTGCATGGTTTAAATTTTTCACTATAAAAATATGCAGTTGGTCCACGATGTCTTTCTTCATCTCTCCTTTCAAAAAAATCCGGCAACTCTCTCCAGACTTTTTTATCTTCCTTTTCTCTTCTTTTTTGACCTTGTTTGTATTCTCTCGTTCTTTCCCTTGCATCTCGTTTTCTTTCTCTTTCTCTTTCTTTCATCCATTCTCTTTGCCTTCTCCTTTTTTCAAGCTCCTTCTTTCTTCTCTCCGCATTTATAGCCCGAATACACTGCTTTTGCTTTAACTCAATATCGTCACCTAATAAAACCGATGCGCGTATTGCAGCCAAGTCTCGCTGCAAATCATATAGATCTGCTCCAATAACGGGCTGTTCGCCGTCAAAATCAACTTCCGGAAAATCCATTTCATCGTCAAACCTGCCTTCAAAATCCTCCATTTCTTGTTTGGATTAAGAATGGAGGGAAATTTTACCACTTTAAGGTGGAATGTCAAGGTGAATGAGCGTCCAATAAAATCGGTCGCTATGCTACTCTTCTTGGCTCTGCCGCAGAAGATCTAACGGCTACACTTGGCGCTTGTCTTGTTCCATGCGAGGATCCTCTTGCAGGACTTGAAGGTGCTACTGGAGCTGCCAGAGCTGCTGGAGTTGTTGCGGATGCTGGCCTTGAAGCCGGGATTGCATTAAGAGCCCCCAACGTTTGTCTTCTCGCTGAAAGTCTGGCTAAAAATAAACCACTATTACCTCCTAATTGCGTCTTCCATTCCGCTACTGCCAATTCACTCAAACGGCCTAAATCTTCCAATCCAACGGTGCTTAATTTAGCATCAATAGCGACCGGATCTCCTCCTTTCACGGTTTCTCTTAATTCTTTACGTCCTCTTTGATCTAATGATAATCCCATATTTTTGTGGTTAGATTGTATTTTCTACCCAAAGCTTATCTTGACATATTTGCACTGTCAAGTTAAACTCACACCCTTACAATTGACATGGACAAAAAATTATTACCATTACAGCTAGTCGAACGATTTGATCATTGCAAAATGTGGCCGATGGTTCCTGTAACAACGCCTGAAAAAGCACCAACTCTGGACGAGCGAGCGGAAATAGATGAATATATAAAACTTGGTAAAGTTGTAATTAAGGAAATTTTGGGCGATGTCGACACTTCACATACACACATTGGTGGTGCAACTCGCGACTATTATTGCTGTGAAGAAGGGCATGAAGAATATAGACTTTTGATGACTTTGTTAAAAGGAGCAAAAAGCGTTGAACAAGTTCAGGACTTGGTTGCGGGTTATATTTTTCAAACGATTAACGAATTACGTGATGCCCGTTATATTCCGGATCCCGACTACCCACTAAAACGTAAGCCTATTTATGGAGAAGTGAGAGATGTGATGATCGGCAGATTGCCTCAACAAGGCACACCATATAATTTTAAAAGAATAATCCCACATTCAGAGTTAAGAAATGAATTTGAACATCAAGAAAGATACAGACTGCATTACCATCAAAAACATATCGGAGCAACAACCGGGCATTATTTTAGAATGCCACGAAGCGCAAGCTATTTGATGGAATTTATGCCAACGCTTCAACAATCAAGACGATATGCATTTGAACCAAACCATGATTGCTTACATACTCTTCTTGCTGATTCACATCATGTTTTTCCTAAGCATTTTCCGGTGGGGCGATATTGGGCCAAACGTGAAACGCCAAAGAACAAACGTATGACTCCTTCAAAATTAACCAGATTTTTTACTTTACCGGGTTTAAATGATTACCTTGAAGCTGATGGAAAAATGCCCGATGAATCAATCGCATCGAATTTAACAATTATAGCTGAATATATTTGCGAAAATAGAGGTGCTATTTATAAAAATGATATTAAACCTGAAGACATTGATAAGTGGATGAAAAATAAATTTAAAAAATATCATCCGGATTTAGGCGTTGCCACATATGTTTGGGCAAGATTACTTGGAACCGAATTCGAAGATACTTCTCTTTGGATCGAACAATACATCCTTGATCTTATTGAAAAGGAAAACCCGTGGGTCTTTGAAGCCGCAGGCCATGAAACGAGAAAAGATTATAACTATCCCAAGTCTCTTTTAATTTTATACGCAAAGGCTTTGGCTGTAACCGATATCGGAATTCCGGACAAAGATAAATTACAAGAATTATTACTTTTAATTCCAGCCCAAGAATTACTCGAAGCTGCAATGGGTAGCAAAAATTATAAAAGTTGTGGATCCCTTGTTCTTCTTTACTCATATGCTTGTGATAGGTCCAGATATATTCCTACACCTGATAAATATAATGATGAACGATGTGAAAATGATTTTTATGGATATTGCTTGGATTTATTTCAAGAGTCTTTCGAACCTTCACATGAATGGACGCATATTGAAGGATTTGAATTACTTGATCCAATGGCAATTGACGGATACACAAATTCGCGTGGCTGGACCGCTTTGCAAGAAAGAATGAAAGCGGCTGAAGAAAAAATGAGAACTATGGCACCAAGTGAATTAATGGCATTTAAAATAGCTGTAGTAGATAAATTACCAGAACCTTATGCTGAAAAAGCTTTATATTTAATTACCGACATTGCAAAAAAATACACTGTTTCAGTTAGCTTCCAGAGTCATGATACAGATGCCATCGCAAATATGGCGTCTAATGGATACGACGGAGAACGGCCTGAACTAATTCTTCCCGGCGGAATTTCCTTAGATGAATTGGCCGGAACCGGATATTCGAAAGCACGATTCACGGAAATTGCAGAACTCGCAATATTGGAAAGACATCTTCGAGGACAAGTGCGAGGAGACGATGCGCTTATTAAACATCTTATGGCTCATCGCTCTACAATGATGCCCGGCGAGCTTATTGCGCCAATTCCGGGTTCACCAAATCTGGAAATAATTAAAATATATGGAGATTCTCCGGATTTATTATCTCTTTTAACTATCGCTACATTGCTCGTTTACGTTGGATATGATTATGACCAAATTATGAAAGAGATTGAGATGCTACAAGGTGAGCTTATTGATCCAATGCAATCTCGAAATCTCACCGCTACGGTTGGAGCGGAACTTGAAATAGTTGGCGCAACTCCGGAAGGACAAATTGTCAACCCTGATCGCTTTGGCCTTCTCACAAATGTAGTTGCAATGGGTAATGATAAGCCCGTAAATGAATTAAAAACTCCGCCAACAATGAGTGCGTTTATGCAAAAATATCTTTTTAACCTTATTACCGATGAAAGATTCCAATTTATTTATGCGAAAATGCTTTGGGACGTTTCGGCGCGAAAAGACAGATCTCCAACCGCTGTGCACGTAAGCGTTGCAATGCCAAAAGACATTCCTTTTTCAGCAGATCTTGTTAGAAAATATATGGCTCCGATACACGAGATGCAATGGATCGCCAGTGAAATGAGAGCTCAAGTTCCTCGCGCCAGCAGTGCGGGCTATGTTAAAGACTGGAGGAGCATGGCTCTTCTGGACACAGTGGGCGATAAACATCCGTCTATGCAGGTTGAAGACAAAAGCCTATCTCTTGATCCTCGTGGCGATTATGGGAAACAAATAGAGATGATTCAATTACTATCTTCTGCCGCTGTCCAATACATGAGAGAAAAAGGAGGCTTGCCAATGGATCCGAGCGGTAGAATTATGGCACAAATTTATGTTGATTTTGTTCGTGAGTCTAAATTGATTTTAGGTATGCCTTTAAATGAAATGTCGCAAGTTGTTGCAAGCGCTTTAATGGAAAAATACGCAGATACTGTAAAGTCCGAATTAAATCGACCAAGCATGGTAAAAAAGAGTGGAATTGTTTGGGTTGAGTAAATGGGACGAAGATAACAATGCCAGCAACCTTAAATCTCCACCTCTTCGGCAAACTTTGGAACGTATGCGTCGTAGCCGAGCTCCTTGAGGTGCGCGGCGAAAGTTAAAGATTGTTGTTCTTCACCGTGTACAACAAAAATCTTTTTGAGACCTTTAACGTTTGAAATAAAATCAATCAAATCGCTACGATCGGCATGACCGGAAAATGCGTCCATCTTCACGATATTTGCATTAACTTTATATTGCTTGCCGAAAATATTGATGACTTTTAAGCCTTCAACAAGCTTGCGACCGAGCGTGCGATCAGCCTGATATCCAACAAATAAAACAGTTGCCTTTGGATCCTCAATATTGTTTTTGAGATGATGGACAATGCGACCGTGCTCAGCCATTCCCGAAGCGGAAATGATTATGCATGGACCCTTGTATGAATTGAGCTTTTTTGAATCTTCGGGATCGGAAATATATTTAAGCGTACCAAATCCAAATGGATTCTCTTTGCCGTGAATAAGTTTGCGCGTTGCTTCATCAAAACATTCGGGATGCGCTTTGAATACATCTGAAAGCTTGACTGAAAGCGGGCTATCCACGAAAATTGGAATCTGTGGAATTGCCTTATTTTTGCTTAATTCATTGAAGTAATAAATAAGCTCTTGCGTGCGTTCCAGCGCGAATGCGGGAATCAAAATCTTGCCGCCTTTTTGTGCGGTTTTGTTTACAATGTCCGCAAGTTGAGCCTGCACGTCTTCGATTGGCTCGTGAAATCTATCACCATATGTGCTCTCAATAATCAAATAATCCGTTTGTGGAAGATATTGCGGATCTTTGAGAATTGGAAGGCTTCTGCGACCAATATCACCTGTATATGCCATTGTAAATCTTTGATTTTTTTCTTTATCATAAACAACAAAATGCGTGATTGCCGAGCCAAGAATGTGACCTGCGTCATAAAAACATGCCGCAAGACCGTCTTCAACCGGGAATGCTTTTTCATATTCCACTCCGATAAATTGAGTCATTGCTTCTTTTACGTCTTCGACTGTATAAAGAGGCTCTAATGGAGCTTGATTTGGAGTTAAATTTAGCTTGTTTGGCCTGTTTGGTTTCTCGTGTTTTTTGATATATTCCATGTCACGAGCTTGAATCATTGCCGAATCCATAAGCATATATGAGGCAAGATCTTTTGTAGCGAGAGTTGAATAAATTTTTCCTTTAAAACCTTTGTGCGAAAGTGCGGGAATATTGCCGCAATGGTCAATATGCGCATGAGAAAGGATCATTGAGTCGATTGAGCGCGGATCAAATGGATATGCATTGTTTTTCGCAAAGGATTCCTTGCGTGGACCCTGATACATGCCGCAATCAAGCAAAATACGCTTATCGTTGAGCATAAGCAGGTGTTTTGAGCCTGTGACTTCGCGAGCTGCCCCGCAAAAACGGATTTTCATTTGTTTTTGTTTAATTTATATCATTATATCATGGAAATCGAGATTTAGCAAATGGGGACGTTTCCTTAGTTTGGCTTTTACATGTGGAACGGGGACAGAGGTGATAACATTGACTTTGTGGTAAAAGTATACTACAATTGTAGTGATAAATAACTACATAATTATGCTCCCTAAATCAAAACTCACTCAAAGCCTATTTACGTACTTTTTTTTAAATCCTGAAAAAGAGCTTTATCTGAGAGAATTGGCCAGAACACTCTCTTGCGATGCCGCAAATCTGGATAAAACCCTTAAAAAACTTGAAAAAGAAGGTTTATTTAAAAGCGAATTTCACGGAAAACAAAAATATTATTTTTTGAATACATCCTTCCCTCTTTATGATGAGTATAAAAAAATCATTGAAAAGTCATTTGGAGTTCAGAAATTTTTTAGAAATATTTTAGAAGGATTTAATGATATTAGTGTAATCTATATCTACGGATCTTATGCGAAAAATGAAATGTCTGCAAATAGCGATATAGATGTGCTCGTTATAGGCAGGCCTGATGTGTTAAAGCTTTCTCGTGAAGTATCGGAATTTGAAAATTTGTTTAATAGAGAACTAAATTACACGATTATTGATGAGAGTGAATTGGCAAAAAAAAGACAGAACGATCCATTTTTAAAAAATATATTTAAAGGCAAAATTATAAAAATTACATGAAATTTGAAGAGAAGCATTTTAAAAGATTTGATTTCACAAACAAAGAAATTCGATTGTTTCTTGAAAACAGCAGGCGCGATTTGGACATAGCAAAAAATAATAAAACGCCTGAAGTTATTTTTAGATTCGGGTATGATTCAATCCTGAAATCCTGCATAGCTTTAATTGCTTTCTGTGGATTTAAAGCCAAAAGCGTACCTGGTCACCATATCATTATAATCAGCAAAGCTTCTGAAATTTTAAATCATGAATATGCGGAAATTTTTTATTTTTGCAATAATATAAGAAGAAAAAGAAATTTTGATTTGTATGCCGGTGGATCATTTTTTTCTGTACAAGAAGCCAAAAATTTGATAGAAATATCTGAGAAAATTTATACTATTGTAAAAAATTATGTTCAAAAGGGGCGATAAAACAATTTTAAAAATCGAAAATCTGGCGTTTGGCGGGCAAGGGATTGGGCGCGTTGCTGTTGATGATGATAAAGCTGAAATTAAAGGCAAAAAGCTCGCAGTTTTTGTCGAGAATGTGATTCCGGGCGATGAAGTTGAGGTGAGTTTTTTTCATATTAAAAAGAATTTTGCAGAAGCGAATGTTGTGCGAATGATTAAGCCGTCGGAACTCCGTATTGCGCCGCGGTGTCGTCATTTTGGAACTTGCGGAGGATGCGTTTGGCAAAATCTTAATTACGAAAAACAGCTTGAATATAAGGAAAATCAGGTTCGTGAAAGCCTTGAAAGAATTGGAAAATTTGAAAATCCACCTGTTAAGAAAATTATCGGATGTAAATCACCTTGGGAATATCGAAATAAAATGGAATTCAGCTTTGATGGATCCGGTGCGAACTTGCAGCTTGGGCTGCATTTGGCACGAATGCATCACGATGTTGTCGACATTCAAGAATGCTTTTTGGTATCCGGAATTTGCGTAGAAATAACAAAATTTGTGCGTGATTTTTTGAAAAAATCCGGTGGCAACGGTGGCAATGGTGGCAACGGCAGCAATGCCGAGACCGCTCTCGATTTGCGAAATTTCATTATACGTGAGGCAAAAACAACGGGTGAAATTATGGCGAATCTGGTGACGGGGACGGAATTCGAAAATGTTCTGGTGGAAAAAATGGGGGCGGAAATTAACGAAAAATTCCCAAGCAAAATCACATCTTTTTATCACACAAAAATTTCTGATAAAAGAGGTGAAAGAAAAAGCATTAAAGAAGAACTTGTTTTTGGCGCACCCGTTATCCGTGAAGAGCTTTTAATTCACAATGAAAAAATCAAATTCGATATAACTCCAAGCGCTTTTTTTCAACCAAATACTTTTCAAGCGCAGGTTTTATATGAAACCGTTTTCTCCCTTGCTGATGCCAAAAAATCTGATTCAATTTTTGATTTATTTTGCGGAACCGGAACGATTGGAATTTGTTTTGCAAAATTTTCCTCCCACATTTTTGGCGTTGAAATAAATGCCAGCGCAATTGAAATCGCAAAGAAAAACGCCGAATTAAACAACCTGAAAAATATTGAATTTTTGTGCGGCGACGCAGAAAGAACCCTTAAGAACCTTCCTCAAAATCCGGACATAATCATCGTTGATCCGCCACGCGCCTGCCTTGGGGAAAAACTCTCGCTAAAACTTGCCGGATTTAAAGCCCGCAAAATCATTTTTGTTTCGTGCAATCCAACCACTTTTGCAAGAGATGCGCGCATTTTAGTCGATAACGGCTACGCTCTTCGTGAAGTCCAGCCCGTCGACATGTTTCCGCATACGTATCACATCGAAACTGTGGCAGTTTTTGAGAAAAATTGATTTTTGCGTTCGCTTTTAATATAAACAAACTCCGTTCGCATCAAACGCGCTGCAATTAAAACTATAAACAGCGCCTGGTATATTTTCATCTTTAAGCTCTATGGTCGAAGGAGTTGTGTGAACATAATCTTTTACAGCGACTCCGTGTGTATCTTTTGCTTCAATGTTTTTAAGGTTAAACCAAACAACCGGCACTGATACGGTAGGAGGTAAAACGTTTAAATTCAAACAATAAGCATCTCCGTTGTTTACACGCTTAGGATTAGTTAATGTGAAAGTTACATCGTGAGGCGTCCATTTAACGATCCCGTCAATTCCTGGTATCGCATTGTTATAATAAATTTTTGTGAATCCTGCATCCAAAATAATATCTTTAAAAGGAGAATTTTCTTCTTCCCAATGGCTATAAGTAAAAGAGTACAGGTCTGACTGTCCACGAGCCGTGAAGCAAGATGCATTAACGGTGAATTCTCCATTATTACCTTGTCTTGATAAGTCTATGTCTTGCCTTGGATAGCCGCTGTAGCCAGGATATACAAAGAGAGAATTATCTCCGAATTCAGTTTTGGCAGATGCAATTGGCAAAGAATTAACCGGATGTATTGTTGTTGGGACCACATCTCCTGCATGTACATAATAACCATCAGCTTTATATTTAGCGGGGATTGCTTCAACTAAAAATTTTATATATTTTGGCGACAAAAGAGAATCACCAGGAACACTTGTTGGAATTATATATGCATTAACGCTTCCGAAACCGCCCACTTCCACTTTATCTATCGTTATAATACTACCTGGCAATACCGTCATATCACTATTTACTTCGTAAGATGCGTTTGGATCTATTAAATTTCCACGCATTACTCTAATGTGCACTCCCATACTTTGAGTGAAATTTCCAAGAACTTTTATTTTTATTGGCCCTACTTCCATATCCGGAGTTGGCGCTGTCCCACTTAAGTTAAGCTGGAAAATTGAGTTAGCCTCCGGCCCTATAGAATATTTATCAAACCAGTTTGCCCATGAATAAAATTCATACGGATAATACGTTACATCCAAGGTTGAATCGCCTACATCCGGGATAACCACATTTATTTCACCGGTTGGATATTTTACAAAAGGCACCGCAGAGCATGAGTTCGTTGCAATATCCGCATGCCAACAAGGATATGAAAGGACTTGCTCTGCGGTTGTATTAAAGCCCTTATATACTGTTTGAAGTTTTCCGACTGTCCCGGGAAGTTTTTCCGCCATGAAATGCATATTAATATTCGCACCAGGATAAAAAGATAAATTTACAGGAATCGTATTCAATCCTTTATGCAAAGTTGCCGGAACTTCTAAGTTTTTTGACCTTATATTATCTGAAAGACTATATTCACTATTAATATAAAAATTCCCTTTAATAACCGTGTTATCGTCATACGTAGACTCTAGCTCCACTGTCATGCTGCTCATTTCAGCGTAAGAATCTCCGTAAGTTCTTACCATTGTAGAGCCAAAATAAACCCATTCGCTATTAATAGGTGGGAATGATGGCGACGGAGGATCTTCGTTGTATTTAATAAATCCAACTTGGTTTTTATAATCAAATAAATCTATAACTCCATGAGCCGCAGAATCGTTGCCAACCTTCATAAGATAAGGCATATCTGAGGTCCAAATTTTAGCCGTAATAATATCTCCGGGAATTTGATTTCGAAGCCCTGTTAAACTGAATTGGTTATATCCAACCGCAGGGGTTTGATTGATTTTTTGATATGCGATACCAAAAACCGTACATTGCTGAGGACCGTTTGGGTCAAGCTTTATTGGAACCGGCAACGTAACATTCCCATTCCAAGACCCCCATGACTCCATTGAACTTGGCCAAAACTGATTTCCTTTATATGAATTTGTAGCTGCATCCCATGTCAAATAATATCCCTGAAAAGCCGTTGGAATCCCAGGCTCTCCTCTTGATTCAAAAGATGCCGAGTTAATCGTCATAGCTTGATTACCCACAACACAAGCCCCAAATAACGTTCCAAACTTTGGCGTATTAACGCTTATATTTGCGGTGTTCATTTTTGCGTATTCAGCCGGATATTTGAACGCTAAAATGAAGTTTTGAGGAATAGGAAGAGCGTCACCGTAAATATTCCATGGCAAAGTATCTGTATATTCTTTTATTTTTTTGCTGACATCGACTGCGGTTCCTGTAACCAACAAGAGCTTTTTTAGATCGTCTGCGATTTTTTTATTACCAACAGCGGACATTATGAGTGCGGTTTTTCTTCGGAGTAAATCGTCGTCTTTTTTCCCGAACTTAACTCTTTTTAAACTGTTATAAACGTTTATTCTAGCCACGTCTTTATCTGACAATTTTGTCATCTTTTTTGGCAAAGCGGCTCTCTGCTTCTGAAATTCCGCTTTTACGGCGTTCATGACATTCATATCCAGTTTTCCGCCTAATGCATCCGGGATTTGAGGCGGTCGCACAACTACGGCGGTTTTTGGCGATATTTTCGCCTTCATAATCAACCCTTGAATAAAATCGGGTTTTATAAAAAAACTTAAAGCTATTACAGCAACAACAAACGCTGTAACAATAATGCTAAACGAGACCTTTGGAGACCTTGAGATCTTTTGTTTTTTCATGTGGGGGTTTTAAAAAATTTAATCTAAAATTCAGTTTAGCAAATTTTTATACTTTAATACAGCAATATAATTTGTCATTGATTTTTGGGCGCGAATCTTGTAAATTGGCGTCTAAAAACTATTAAAATATGATGAATCCGGATGAAAGCTCATCAAGCATTGATATAACAAGGTATTTACATAGAGGCCCGATTGCTGTTTGCAATGCGGAAATCGCGGCTGTCCTTAGATGCGTTTCTAATAATGTATCCAGGAGAGCAACTTTGATTTGCGAAATATATGAACGCCGTGGAATAACCTTAAAAGCCGAGCTTAAATTTGCACGACCCGAACATGGCATTGATGAAGCGGCCCCGGCAAAGGTTATACTAAGCACTCCGGATTGGAAAATGACTTTATCCGCCACTAATGACGACGATGTTGCTCAAGAAGTTACAACTAAAAAAAGAAGATTCGGGTGGCAGCCTGAATTCACCAACCCGTTGTGATATAATTCCAGTAATAAATCTAACCTCCTCAATATGAAAAAAATCATTTCCTTTATTGCGTGCGCTTTATTCTTTATTCCTTCGGTTTCTTTTGGAGCGAGCTTGGTGAGCGGGCAAAATGTTGACGTAAAAAATCCAATTCTGGAAAACGCTTATATTTTAGGGCAAAACCTGAATATCGGCGCGAATTTGAATGGAGATTTTGTTGGAGCGGGTGCGAATATCAATATAGAAAACGATATTAAAGGAAATGTAATTGCAGCGGGTGCGAATATCAATATCACTTCAAACGTTACAGGTAGCGTTAGGCTTGCAACAGGCAAAGCTATAATAACCGGAGTTATTGGCGGAGATTTATTTGTTATGGGTAGCGATGTTTATGTCGCAAAAAATACAGTCATTAACGGCGACCTCATTGTGTTTGCCGGAAACCTGAGAATGGATGGAGTTGTTTATGGAAATATACAAGGAAGCGTCAACTCAGTACTTGTGCGCGGAACTGTCGGGAAAAGCATAAAAATGGATATCGGAAGTTATGCAAATTTTTCAAATGATTCACGTGTTAGCGGTGATTTTGTTTATTCTTCAGCTTATACATTTGAAGTTCCAAATAATGTCATTCTCGGGACTATAAAACACAATCCGGTTGAACTTTCTTGGAGAAATAAGGGTTATCTCGGAATCACGGCCGGAGAAGTTTATAACAAATTCATGAGCTTTCTTGGCCTTGTACTTTTTGCACTCATTTTCTGCTTGGTAGCACCAAACGAAGTCACAAAGACCAAAAATATAATGCGAAAGAATTTCTTTAAGAGCCTTGGGATTGGCTTTCTGATGACGATATCAATGCCGGTTGCAATGATTATCTTTTTTGTAAGTATGATTGGCGTTCCAATTGGACTGATCCTTGGAGCTCTCTTTATCATTGCAATTTACGTTTCGAAAATTTTTGTCGCCGCTTTTGTCAGCGGATTTATATTCAAAGATACGCACAGCAAATGGGCAATTTTTGGAAAACTTACGCTCGGACTTTTCATTTTAATGATCGTCAGCTTGATTCCTTATGTTGGATCAATTGTAGCTATTGTATTATTCTTCCCTGCGTTTGGAGCGATTGCTATGCGAAAATATGAGGTTTGGAAATTGGTGAAGGATAAGAAATAAATGTGCGAAGCGGTTTGCAGGCGCAAAATGCGCGAGTGCACAAATCTAAACCTTGAACTTTTTGAGCCATTCGATGGCCTGAATTTTTGTTTTGATTTTTTTGGCGAGTTGAAATAAACGAAGCTCGTCTAAAATTTCTCCAATTTTTTCACCGGGTTTTATTTTCAATTCTTTCATTATTTCTTCACCTGTTAAAAGCGGGTCTGGCATTTTTGAAACATGCTCAAGGTCATGACGATAAAGCTCCATAACCTGATTATAGAGGCTTAAATCCATTGGGAGTGAACCCATTGCATCGGCATAAAAAACGTTTGCAAGAGCAAGGAAATTCTCGTGCAAAAACCAATGCCTGCGACGGCCAACGTTCATTTGCGTGATATTTAATGAAAGCATGTGATGTTTAACAAGCCACGTTATATCTTCTGTCATTTTTTTAGGAAACCTTAAGCGCGATAAAATTTCTTGTGCAATTTCTGCAGACTTTTCGCAATGTCCATCAAAACGAATTCGTTCTTTCACTTTAAAGGTTTCCGGCTTGCCAATATCGTGAAATAAAACCGCAAATTTTGTATCTAATGTGGCAGTTGGTTTTAGGCTTGAGAGAGCCAACATCGTGTGTTCCCAAACATCCCCTTCTTGGTGATATTCAATCGGTTGGGCAACACCTTTCATTTTTTCAAGTTCAGGAATTATATGCTCAAGAATTCCTGTGTCGCTCAAATCCTCAAAGACTTGGCGCAGATTTTGACTGCTCATCATCTTTATAATTTCGTCGCGAATGCGCTCTTTTGAAATTTTTGTGATTAATGCGGCGTGCTTTTTAATTGCGTTATATGTCTCCGGATGATAGCGAAAATTAAATGTATTTTTAAAACGAATTGCGCGAAGAATACGCAAATGGTCCTCAAGAATTCTCTGATTTGGATCGCCAATAAAGCGAACCATTTTTTCGTCGAGATCTTTTTGACCGTCAATGTAATCAAGCACTTTATCCGCGATTGGATCATAAAAAAGTGCGTTGATTGTGAAGTCACGGCGGGATGCATCTTCTTTTGCGGAAGTAAAAATAACCGCATCAGGACGGCGTCCATCGGAATAACCTGAATCGGAACGGAATGTCGCAATTTCAAAATGGTGGTCATCAACAATCGCCATAATTACGCCAAAACTTTTTCCGAATTCCAGTGTTTTTGGAATGAGTTTTTGAATTTGATCAGGTGTTGCTGAAGTTGCAATATCAAAATCCTTTGGATGAATTTCAAGAAGCATATCGCGCACACAACCTCCTGCAAAATATGCCTCAAAGCCATTGTCGCGGAGAAGCTGGATGATTTTTATTGCTGTGATGCGCATGGGGACGGAGGTTAACGGCTCTATTTTAGCATAAAGAGGGACGGAGGTTGATGGACGTATGCAATTTTACTTGACGCTTGATAATATATAGATGTAGCTTGTTCTCTTAAATAAACATTTATATGAATGACGCTGATGATAAAAGTGATTTGCACAAAAGCGTGCCTGACGGCTCTGTTAACACGCCCGAAGAACTCAAAGGATCATGGCCGCTCCCATCAATCCCTTGTATATTTTTAGAGTCTCCGGCAATCCGTGCAATTCTCATTAATCCTCTAAGGGCCAAGAGATTCCACGATAGCGTAAGAGGGCAAATAACCTTAGCTCATGTTGGTTTTGAAAATTCCAATGATGCTCCTTGGATTATGGTAAAAAGACGACGTGGTCTTGTGAGACAATCCGTCTCTGGGGCCATTTCCACCTCCTTGGGATTTGCAAGGTCTCTATTATCTCCTGATGGCGTTTATCCGACTATTGCAAGCTGTCTCCAATCAGGCTTTTTAGCTCCAAGCGTCATAAAAGCCTTTGAATTTTTATCAACTGAAGCCCAAAGAGATATCTTGCAAAATATCAAGGACACTCAACATCCTCAAGCATATGACGATATTGTTGCAATATTAAGTCTTGTAAGCACCGGTGTTGCTATTAAAATTCTGGAAAATGGTTTTAGTATAGGCGATATCGAAGAATGTATTTGTAAAATGATGCCACATGTGGCTTTAAGAATTTTAAAAGGCTGGTTGGAGAAAGACGGCCCTGGTCCAAGAAATAGAATAACTTCTATTGTTGACAATCTTTCAAATCCGAGATGTGAATATAGAGAATTGGCCCCTTATATAAAACGTGATGCTGACGGAGGATTTACTATACCCGAAATTCCTCAATCGGATATAAGCGCAATCGTGCAGGCCACAAGGCGCTTAGCGCTTATGAGGCTAATTTAAATATGTTAAAATGAGCGCATGTCGATTTTGTACATAATTTTAATCGGCGTCTCTCTTTCTCTCGATGCTGTCGCGGTTGCGGTTTCAAATGGGATTTCTCATCAAAAAATAAATTTTCGCGAATCCCTTAAGTTGGCGTTTGCTTTTGGATTTTTTCAGATGCTGATGCCGATTATTGGATGGAGCGTTGGAGTCCAGTTTGATAAATATATAAATGACTTTGACCATTGGATTGCATTCATTCTATTGTCTATTGTTGGCGCAAAAATGATTTATGAATCGTTATCAGAGGGGGATTTTAAGCAAAAAGCATGCGCTCTCGGACATTTTAAAATCCTTTGCTTATCAATTGCCACAAGCATTGACGCTCTTGCGGTTGGAATAAGCTTTGCTTTCTTAAAAAGTGATATTTATTTTCCAGCTTTAATCATCGGGATAATAACTTTTATATTAAGTTTTATCGGTGGAACTTTGGGGCGCAAAATAGGGAATATTTTTGGCAAAAAAGTGCAATCTGCTGGAGGGCTGATTTTAGTTATCATAGGCGCAAAAATATTGATTGAGCATATCTATTTTTGATGTACAATAATGACATGAAAATCCTTGGAATCGAAACATCGTGTGATGAAACTTCGTGCGCTGTTGTTGAAAACGGCACGCGCGTACTGAGTAATGTGATTTTTTCGCAAATAAAATTGCATGCAAAAACGGGCGGAGTTGTTCCGGAAGTTGCTGCTCGTGAGCATGTTGTAAAAATCATTCCGGTCTTAAAAAGCGCTTTAGACAAAGCAAAATTGAGCATGGATGAAATTGATGCGATTGCTGTAACGGCACGGCCCGGCTTACTGAGCTCGCTTTTGATTGGTACAACGACCGCGAATACACTTGGGCTTTTTTCGGGCAAACCTGTGATTCCGGTTCAGCATATTGAGGGGCATATTTATTCGAATTGGCTAGACGGGGACGGAGGCAATTCAATGGGGACGGAGGCGATTCAAAAAAATGCGCCAAAATTTCCCATTCTTATCCTTACCGTTTCCGGCGGACACAATGAAATTTTCCTCATGCGCGATCATATGAAATTTGAGCTTATTGGCGAAACCGTTGATGATGCGGCGGGTGAAGCTTTTGACAAAGTCGCAAGGCTTCTTGGGCTTCCTTATCCTGGCGGACCTTCAATCATGAAAGCAGCTGAAACCGGAAATAAAAACGCTTTTAAATTTCCCCGAGCAATGATGAAAGATAAAACTTTTAATTTTAGCTTTTCCGGAATAAAAACTTCTGTACTTTATTTTATGGAAAAAGAAAAACGTGCAGGCAGAAAACCGACGAAAAAATTTGTAAATGATGTTGCGGCAAGCTTTCAGGAAGCTGTTATTGATGCACTTGCGACAAAATTAATGATGGCCGTAAAAAAATATCCAAATATTAAAGAAGTGCATTTGGCAGGCGGCGTTTCCGCGAATATAAAATTGCGTGAAGAAATCGCACATCGATTAAAAAGCTTAAATGATTCAAATGGCGCAAAAATTACCTTTCGCTACCCTCAAAAATTCGAATACTGCACTGATAACGCGGCAATGATTGCGAGTGCGGGATATTTTAAATCCAATCTGGATCAGAGCCTATCCCGTGCGGCTTGCGAGTACGTAGAGGCGTCGGCTGAGTTTTAGGCTCTTCTTTATGCTGTTCGCCCATTATATGCGATGCTGCCCAATCTTTTAATTTACGAACTCCCCTTTGAAAATCTCCGTGCGCATAAGATTGCGTTAGAATAGCCATAAACAAAGAAGCTACGGCTACTCTTACAAATCTTCTTTTGGCTTGTATAAAAGGATCCAAACTTTCTCTTAATAATACTTCTTTTTTCGTATACCTCTTGATCAAACCAAGATTAAGCGTCAAAACGTATTCATCATCATCTTCCACTGCAGAATTTACCTCTATTTTACGGTATTTACCCATAAGCATTAATTTTTAAACAGATTTTTATTTTAAGTAAAATTATATTATCTGTCAAGCTTTAAATAATCGCACTAATCCGTATAAGTTGCCCTGCATACCTTTTTACTATATAATTTAAATTAACAGTGTCGCTTCGCGACAGTTTATTTATACGCCTGTGTTCCGTTACACGGAACGGCGTGCTCAAAATTTAATCACTTTTTTATATGCCAAACACTGATGATGAAGGTACGATGACCCCAGGAGGAGTGCTTCAAACGCCAAAAGGCGTTCACGATATTCTTCCAAATGATCACGAATATTATACTTATATAAAAAAAGTTGTGCGTCATCGATTGCGCCAAGCAGGTTTCCGCAGAATCAGCACGCCAATGTTTGAATTTACACAATTATTTCAACGCGCGATTGGTAATGATACGGACGTTGTCTCCAAGGAAATGTATACTTTTCAGGATAAAAAAGGTCGCAGTTTGACTTTGAAACCGGAAGGAACAGCCGGAGTCATGAGATCTTATATTCAAAATAACATGCAGGCTTTACCACAACCGGTTCAGCTATATTATATTGAGCCACATTTCCGCTATGACAGGCCACAAAAAGGAAGATATAGACAATTTTGGCAACTTGGTTTTGAGATTGTTGGCGAGAGTGATCCCGCCCTTGATGCGCAAATTATCTATCTCGCGAATTTGATTAATAAAGATCTCGGAATTGCTGATTTATTTACAGTTCAATTAAATTCGATCGGTACGCCGGAATCTCGAAAAGAATATATGCGAGTTTTACAGGATTTTTATTTTGATAAAGAAAGGTCGCTTTGCGAACTTTGCAAAACGCGACTTAAAACAAATCCAATGAGACTCCTCGATTGTAAAGAAGAGAATTGCCGAATTTTGGCTCAAATTGCGCCTAAGATAAGTGAATATCTTGATGCGGAATCAAAAGAATTTCACGAAGATTTGAAGGAATATTTAACAGAACTTGGAATTAAATTTGTTGAAAATCCTTATCTCGTTCGTGGTCTCGATTATTATACGAAAACCGTTTTTGAATTTTGGGATAAAACAGAAGGTGCTCAAAACGCAATTGGCGGCGGCGGAAGATATGATGGACTTGTGGAATTGCTTGGCGGAAAGCCAACTCCGGGTAGTGGCTATGCGGCAGGAGTTGAAAGAATTGTCGCAAATATGAAACGTGAAAAAATTCGCGTTCCACACAAAGATGTTATCCACGTTTTCATCGCACAACTTGGTAAAGAAGCAAAGAAAAAAGGCCTATCTTTAATGTCGGATTTGCGTGATGCGGGAGTTAAAACAATGGCTTCCCTTGGCAAAGATTCCGTTCGAACACAGCTTGGACTGGCGGATAAATTCGGTGCGCCTTATACTATTATTATTGGACTGACTGAAGTGCGCGAAGGCGTTGTGATCATTCGCGATATGAAAGTCGGCACGCAAAAAACCGTTCCATTTGATGAGATAGTTGATGTCGTCATAAAGCTGATTGGAAAGCAGAATTTGGATACATACAGTGCAGGGGAACTAACGTATGAGTGAAACTCAAAACTAAAAAACTAAAATGCGTGGAAAAAAAATAAAAATTGTGGTGCTTAGTTTGTGCCTTATTGGTGCGATTTTTAGCATGCCGTTAAAAACCGCAGAGGCTGCAAATTCACTTTTTATCGATGTGCCGGATGATAGCAAGTATTTTCAGGCGCTCTTTTATTTAAAGAATTCAGGCGCTGTAAAAGGCTATAGTGATATGACTTTTAAGCCGAATAATACAATTACACGTGCGGAATTTTTGAAAATGATTATGACGCATGCGGGTATAAAAAATATGCTTCCGAAAACCGAATTATTCAAAGATATGCCGACTTTTACAGATGTAAAAAACTCTGACTGGTATCGTGATTCAATAAATCATGCTTATGTTTTGGGCATTGCAAAGGGTTATTCCGATAATACTTTTAAGCCTATGCAAGCCGTTCAGTTGGCCGAGGGGCTCAAGATGCTTTTCATCGCGCATGATACAAATGTTCCAACGATAAATATTAAAGAATCACCATTCTTGGATGTTCGTGCGAGCTCCTGGCTTCTTCCTTATGCAAAATTTGCGTGGGAAAAAAATATGATTTTGATGCAAAATGATGGCAAACTTCATGGCGAAACGAATGTAACAAGGGGTGAGGCCGCAGAGCTTATTTATCGCTTATCGGTTATCGCGAATAAACAATTTGCGCCATTTGATTTGTCTTCCGAGTGGCCAACTTATTCAAATAACTTGCTTGGACTGAGCGTTAAAACTCCTTTTGATTGGCAAGTTATTCCGGAGGGGACAAGAATCGTTTTATGGCTTCAGGATAAGGCAAATAAGCAGACAGATTATGAATATATCTCCCCTTCTTCCGCAAAAATCGTGATCAGACCAATGGTTTTATCCGGCGATGATTTAAAAATCGATTCATACTTTGAGAGCGTTAAGCAATTTACAAAACGCGTTTTCCCAAATGATGAAATTAAATTTCAACAGATAACGGTTGGCGAAAATACAGCACTTCATTTTACGATTCCGACGAAAAATATTTATAACTGGTACATTGTTATAAAGGGCCAACCAAAGGCGTTTGTTGTTTATACGCAGATTGGTAGTGGCAATGCTCTTAAGCAATTTGAAACGGTCGTGAATCTTGTTATACCAACAATCAAATATACTCCTAGTGGTCTTTCCGCTGATCAGCAAACGGAAATCGATTCGTTATTGTCCAGAGCTAATGCGGCTGTTAATGTCGAAAAAGGCGCCACAGAAGTGATCAGATTAATCGGCGACACAAGCATAATTGAGACGGATGAAATTGGCGTCGGCATCGGCCCTGTTGATTATTACTTCAGCAAAAAGGTGAACATTACGATAAAAGTTGAACGCACGTCGAATACGGTTCTTGGGGTTCGCGGTGGAAAAAATACCAAGTTTTAAATTATTTCTTCTTAAGGCCGAATCTGATTGCCGCAATCTGATCTTCTTCGTTGGATTTTATTGCAGATTCGACTTCTCGATCGAATGGACCTTCAACTTCGTCGCTTAATTGTCGTGCGTATTCGGATTCTGCGTCTGCGACTTCTTTTTCGTTTGATTCAACGAGCTCTGCAAGCTGTGGTTTTGCCTCATCTTCGGCTTGGCGTAAATCCGCTTTTGCTTTTTCAAGCTCAACTTTCTTTTTCTCAAGGAAATTTCCAAGATTTGCATGTTCTTTTTCAAAGATTGACATAAGCTCATGCGCAAGCGCTTCTGTCACGCCTTCGTTTGTGAGCCTATCGATATATGTCTGTTTTTGCGCATCCGTAAGCGACTCGGCGTTAAGTATCAAAATGTATAATTGTTCAGGTTGAAAGTCCATGTTACTTGGTTGTTATTTTTATGTGTTTAATGTCGCTAAAAGAGTGAGTTTCAAATCTCGTACCAGCACCAACTCCAACATTTTCTGTGTAAGTTTTATCCGATAAGTTAAATGCTATTCTTATAGGGCTCTTTGGGTTTAATGGATTTAGCCCAACTATAATCGATTTACCATTACGAACTTCAGTTTTTTGTATTACAAATGTTTGCTCATGAACAAGATCCCTTCTCATGTCGAATTTTTCTCCGATTTTTAATGCACTAAGCGCTTCAGCCATTTTCGCCGGTTCTGTAATCGTCTCCACCTCTTTTCCAACCTTCTCAAAAGCCTTTGAATATCTGCTTTTTTTACCGCGTTGTTCTTTTGCCATAGCAAGAAGAGCGGCTTTTTCCGGCCTTGATAAGTCGTGTAAACGGTTAATTGCCTTTTCCAAATCATCATTTCTGCTAAACGCATTGTCTTCCAACATTTTATCTACATTTGCTGCAAGTCCTGGTTCATATAGGCTAATTAATTGACGTATTGAATCTTCGAATCTCTGAACGTCACCAAATTTTTCTCGAATTCTTGATTCGTATTCTGACTTTTTACCCCTTGCTTCCGCTTGAATTTGACGAACATTTTCAAGGACTTTTCTATTCGCCTTATAAGAAACAGGATCTGTGATTCGCTTTTTAAGCGGATACCTAAGCTTCCCCCTTATTCCTCTGCGCAAATAATCCATTCCTTGTTCGTACAGTCTTTGCATCTCTTCACCTCTTTGTATCTCACCTTCAACTTGTGAAATGATCCCATTACAAACATTAACGCGCTCGGTAATTGTTTCATATTTTTTTATGCTTATACCAAAAATCCTCGAAAGTCTGCCCTGTTGAGCTTCTTCTGCAACCGTTATTTTCCCGGCGTATTTCACTCTAAGACTATCTTTTACTTTTTCATCTACGATTTGCCTTATTGCGCCCTTTGCCGTTGGATGCCTTAAAGTTTCTTGCAATCGCGAAGTCACGCTTCTCGCACGATTTTGCATGGATGTAAGCGCCGCATCTTTACGATTTTTTAAATTATCTTCATACTCTTTAATGTCATATAGATCTCTTCGGCCTTTTTCTTCATTTAAAACGTCCTCGGCATTTTTATCCAGAGACGTAACCCAGACGACTCTTTTTTGTTTGAATGGCGACTGATTGTATAGGTGTAGAAACTGCATTTTTTTGTTTTTATTTTTGTTTTTTGATTTTTGGCGCTTTTATCTTTGGAATTTATTTTGGATTTTGCGCTTCGAGTTTTGTGCTTTATTTCTTGCCCATTGCTGACAATTTGCCTTCAATGAAGCTTGCGTCTTTAATCAATTCCTCACGGAATGTCAAAGCTTCTTCAACTGCAATGGCACCCATGTCGATCTTTTTTGCTGTCAAAAATGCTGCGATCTCCGCATCTGTTTTGCATGCGTCAAAAGCCGTTTTTTCCTCATCGGAAAGCGAATTTAAGATTCTAACCATAATTCTGCCTTCAATGTTTTCTTCAATTGATTTTGCAAATGCTTCTTTTTCCGCTGCTGGAAGATTTGCGATCCCCAATTGAACGAAGAGGTCATCGTACGAGAATGTTTGTTGTTTTGTCATATTTTTTTGTTTAATTTATTTATATTATATATTAATTTGCTAATCTTCTTGCAATTTCTGCTGGAGAAAGTCTTCCACCAGTGATTCTAACAACTTCATTGACAAAATTTCCTCCATCCGGAATCTTGAAAACTTCATCCGGTCTAACAAAGTTGATACCTTGTTGAAATACGCCGTATGAATCAGGAATCCCCGGACGTGCTGTGACAAATGGATTTAAACTTTCCATTCCTCCAAGGACATGATGATTCCCCATGTATGTATGCAATTGCGATGCTTCTGAACCTGAAAGTCCAAGTTTGAATGGCATTGCTTGAAGGACCCCCGGATCAATATCGCCCGGCATACTATCGATCATCTTGAATGTTAGGTCTGCAGGGACTGGTCCTGGAACCGGACCTGGAATTGGGCCAGGAATTGGGCCCGGAGTAACCGGCTCTGGTGGAGGCACAACTGTTGGCTCAGGTGGTGGCGTGACTGGAGCTGGTCCCGGCGTTGGAGCTGGAGTTGGTCCAGGTGTTGGAGCTGGCGTTGGTGCCGTTTTTGGCAAATCTGAAGCAAGCGAATAACCTGCAACGAGCGCGCCAAGCACCAAACCACTCAACTTTTTAATAATATCTGTTGTCCTAAGATGCTGTTCACGCTTTTCAACTTCATGAATGAATTCAAGTTCTTTTGCCATAGCCGTATCAAGAGCTTTTGTTAAAATTTCTCCTTTTGTAGCTGTGGCTGGCATTCCCGCTAAAGCTGCGTCAACTGCTGTGTCTATGTGCTCTTTATGTTTATTCCAAACATCTTCCGCAAGTATATTCCCATAAAATGCTGATGGCGGTGTCATGGTTGGAGCACCTCTATAACCGGGCAATTTTCCTGTTGTTAAAGTCGTATGAGCTGCAAGTTTTTTTCTCGATTCTTCTTCGTTCATAGTTGCAACATCCACACCGTGCAATTTTGTTAGCCCAAAAGGCTTTCTGCCTCTTGTGGCTCCAAATCTCTGTTGCATAAATTCCCAGTTTCCTTCCCATGCGACTTGAGAATTGACTCCAAGCCATCCCGCTTTCAACGCGATTAATGGGATTGCAACCGGAGCGCCCGCGAATGCGACCGCAAGCCCCGTTGCACCAAGGAGTGCGCCGGAAATTCCAAGTCTTGCGACCGGATGTTGCCTCCAGAATGTCTTGAATTTTTCCCATCTTGAATGAGATTGCAAATCAACTTCTTTTGCAAGAAGCGCCTTTCTTTCAGTCAAAAGATCGCCGACGATTTTGTTTCTCATTGCCAATTTAAATGCATCTTTTTCAGCTACATTTGCAAATGGCATAGCTATTAATGCCGGATCAACTGATGCATTGTGCGCGATTCTTTGTCTGAAAATATCCGTATACTTTGTGCGTTCCGTATTGATATTAAATTTGCGTGACCTCCAACGTCTGATTTCGCGTCTTGATTTGGCGTAATTTTCACGCGCCTTATCAAGGTCTTCGTTTTTAACGTCTTCTTGTGCAGGAATGTTTTCGCTGAATGCGGTTTCGGACCATTTGATTTTCTTAATACTAATAGGCGTCATTTCAAACATCATAAGGGCTTTATAAAGTTCCTTAAGAGCATCTTGAACCCCCGCTTTATAATGATCATTTATGATATTGAACATTTTCTCGGCCTCTGATCCGGAGGCAGTAACGCCCTTTGCAGGCAAATACGTGAGATAATTTTCGCAAACCGATTTGAGTGTTTTTCTAAGTTCTCCGGGTTTTTTATCAGGAAATGCTTCTCTTACCATGCCCATAATTTCTCTGTATCTAACGATATCTCTATCAAATTCATCCGGATAATCTTTTGTTTTCCAGATGTCTGACTTGTCTTCTTTCCATCCTTTCCCGGGTTCCTCTTTTGGATTGCATGTAATACCGTTGCTTCTAAGTTGAAGAATGTACTCTACATAATGCAACATCATAACATCCGCATCTTCACCGTTTTTTGCTAACTTATCGCGAATGTGAAGATATTTGAAATATTTCGCTTTATCTTTGCTGCCTGCATGAGAAATATTTTCTTTCAAATCTTCCAAGAAATTATAATAATCATCTCTCGTTGTAAATGTAACTCCTGATATTCTTGCGAGCTCTTCGACAATGTCTTCCGCATAATCAAGATTGTCTAATAATCTTAGATGTTCTTCCTTGGAAATAACTTCATCAAGTTCAATGTATCTACCCGCTTTACCAAACGCCGCATTCAAATATTGAAGAACATGAGCTACGCACTTATCTCTGTCATATGCGTCTTCATTCAAAAGTCCTTCAAATTTTGCAAATAATTTTTTGTCATCAATTGGAGGAGTGGCACCAGGATTAACCGTAAGCGCATCAAACCAATCACGAGCCTTATCCGGCAAATAAGATGGCTCATGCTTTGCTCTCTCAATATCGATTGGAATTCCGCCGATTGAATCAAGAAGCGCATAAAATTTGGTTCTTTCCGTTGTAACACGTGCTTCATAAAGAATATATAAAGCAACTTCAGATGTCGGATCTGTTGGTGGACCTTTTAATTCAACTTCTTTTCTTGCGTCCGGAAGTTCACCAAGCAATGCGACCCCTTCAAATCCCTTGTCTCCCGCCTTAAATTTTCCGCCAAGATCTGTATGCCAATAATATTTTGATCCCTTTTTCTTAACTTTTTCCCATCTTTTATCGCTATTTTCCTGTGCTTTTCTTGCGATATCGCGAATGGTTTTAATATTTTTGATTTGCTGGAGGAGTTCAGAAGTTAAAGTTGCTGATAAAGGTGGCGTTATGAGTTTATCCAAATCTGCGCTAAGATCACTGGCCTTTTCTCTTGCCTCCGTAATTGCTTCTTCAAGCTTTTCCCTAATTAATTTCGTTTTTTCGGCACCGGTTTTGCCTCCAAGAGTTTCAGTCCAGATTGAATCCGCGACGAGCTTTCTTTTTTTCTCAATAGATAGACCTTTCATCTCGAGGAGAACCTTTTTTTGATCTGATGGACTAGCCTTCTCTTCATATAACGCTTTTACGATAATTTCTTTTCTATCATCTTCATTTTTAAGTTCATCAAATTTTCGCTGTCCAAGAATTTCAGCTTTTCTATCAGTCGTTGCAATTGAATATAATATTGAACCAACTTCTTTATCTATTTCGTCATTGTTTTTCTTTTTCTCTAAAGCTTTTACCAAATAATTTTTCTGCGTTGCAACTACGCTCATAACTGATGGAAGTTTTTTTGCTCTTATTAACGCCTCTTTTTGAGATGGATCTAAGGCGCTCCAGTTTAATGGAGTAGAAAGCTCTGAAAGCCTTGCTGGAGCCGCATTATATTGCGCAACTAGATCTTCGGCTATTAAATCTTCCGCATCTAGTCCTTCCGTACCCGCTAAAGCAGCAGTATAAAGTAAATTTTTTCTGCTAGCGACATCGCCCATGATACCCGACAAAACAGCAGATCTAATCATGCCTCTTTTTTGGGCAGGGCTTTTTGGGGTCCATCCCGACAAGTCAGCTAACCCGAGCTCCGTTACATCCCTTCTCCCTGAATTATATTCCAAAATAAGCTGCTCAATGATGATTGCTTCCTTTTCAGGCTTAGATTTAGCTTCTAATATTCTTTCTATGGTTTGTTTTTGAATGACTCGATTCCTCATTATTTCACCAACTTTTCGTTCTTTAACTTTTCCCTTCTGCCCATCAAAGCCCAAAGCTGACCAAGCAGCAGCATCAAATGTCTCCTGAAGATCCGTTAATGGCTCGGACTTTCCATAAGCATCCATTAAATATTCAACAATCATCGCTTCTCTAGACGTAGCAGATTCGGCTCCGGACATCATATGAGCCGCCCATGAATCAAGCTTTACGTCTTTTGTCATCCCTGCCAATAAAGCTTTTGTAATAATTTCCTTTTTCTGATCTTCCGGCAATGCTTTTAACTCAATCTCGCCTAATTTCTTTTTTTGATTTTGTTCCGCCACTGCTTTAGTTACTGGTGGAGTTCCAGCTGGATCTTCTTCAAAACTCCCTTTGCCCCAAAGATATTCCCCGATAAGACTTTTCTTTTCCTCTTCGGATTTTGCAAATTCCAATTCGCCTATTTTTTTATCTATGTCCTTATCTTTCATCCCTTTCAATTTTCTTTCCACGATTATCGCTCTTCCGACTTGTTCCATGATGATTTCATAGACTTCGGCAAGAACTTTTTGTTTCTCGTTTGGATCTGTTCCAGCTCTTGTAGAAAGCCACGTATCAATGCTTTTGAAAATCGTGAGAAGTTGATCCGGGGAAGTGGCAGGCGCTGTCCCAATTTTCAGCAAAACCGCATCTACGTCTTTCTTCTCCATAGCTTCGGCAATTTTTGCCTCGGCCATGTCTGTAACGAGTTTTCTTTCGGTATCATCCAGTATTTTGTTTGGTGCCATATTTTTGTTGTTTATTTTTTATTTTTATATTTAAAAATTTTTGATTTCAGGATATTTGGCTGCGAGAGCGTCAAAAGTGGCGCCCGGCTGCATTGCGTCTTTTGCAATTTGTGCGGCTTTCATTGGGTCACGCGCGACCATTTTTTGGATGATTGCCTGCACGTCTTTTTCCATACTTTGTTTTTCTTGCGCGGAAACTTCAGATAAAAATCCGTCGATAACAGGAAATCTGTCAGCAAAGGCTTTTGCCGTACCAATGAGCTCGCCGGTCGTTTGTGCTTGCCCGAGAGCAAACAAAATCGCCATCAAACTCGCCATATCAAGCTTCTGTTTTTGAAACTCTTCATTAACGAGGTTTTTTAATCTTGTAACGAGATCAGGCATAGCAAGTTCTGCCATATTTTTTTGTTTTTATTTCAATAAATCTAATAATTATATCATGTTTTGCCTCGAATGTAAATACCTTTTATAGTGAATTTTTGGTAGATTGTCTTTATGCAAAATGTTTATCAAAAATCACTCGAATTGCACGAAAAACTCGGTGGAAAACTTGAAACCGGCTTAAAGTGCAAACTTGAAACTCGCGAAGATTTGAGCTTGGCTTATACTCCCGGGGTTGCCGAAGTTTCACGTGAGATCGCAAAAGACCCGAAAAATCTCTATAAATACACGATAAAAAAGAATACCGTTGCCGTTATTACGGATGGAACGGCTGTTCTTGGGCTTGGAAATGTCGGCCCTGCGGCTGCGCTCCCTGTTATGGAAGGAAAATGTGCGCTTTTTAAGAAATTTGGCGGAGTGGATGCGTATCCGATTTGCATCGATGAACGTGATCCGAAAAAGTTTATTGAAATTGTAAAAAAGATTTCGACAGGTTTTGGCGGAATAAATTTGGAGGATATTGCGGCACCGCATTGTTTTGAAATCGAACGAACTTTGATTAAAGAACTTGATATTCCGGTTTTTCATGATGACCAACATGGAACTGCGATTGTTGTTTTGGCGGGTTTAATAAATGCTTTGAAAGTTTCGGATAAAAAAATTGGTGACGTGAAAATTGTGATTTGCGGAGCAGGTGCGGCGGGGCTTGCTATAGCCGAATTATTGCATTTTTATGGGGCAAAACACATTTTAATTGTTGATACAAAAGGCATTATTTATGAAGGTCGCGAACATATGGATGAAGAAAAAACGCGACTCGCGCAGATTACGAATCCAAAAAAAGTTTATGGAAATTTTACAGACGCTCTTTATGGCGCGAATGTTTTTATCGGCGTTTCAAAGGCCGGAATTCTGACAAAAGAAATGATAAAAACCATGGACGTTGATCCGATTATTTTTGCGATGGCAAATCCTGAACCGGAAATTATGCCGGAAGATGCGAAAGCTGCGGGTGCTTTTATTGTTGCGACCGGCAGGAGCGACTGTGACAACCAGATAAATAACGTTGTTGCGTTTCCGGGAATCTTCCGCGGGGCGCTTGATAAAGGCATAAAGAAGTTTAACTTGGAAATGTTTGTTGAGACTTCGAAGGCGCTTGCGGAATGCGTACTTAATCCAACGCGAGATAAAATTATCCCTGAGCCGTTTGATGAAAAGGCGCATGAGGCGGTTGCGAAGGCAATTTGAGAGGGACGGAGGCAGTGATCGCGAAACTTGAGGTGGCGACAATTTTTGTCAAGATTGGTTTTAATAAGCCTTTTTTTAATATCTCCCGCTCATTTCGAAATGAGCTTAAATTAACTCTTCTGCAAAACCGACATGTTATAATATAGAATTCCACCACGCGGTGGAACGAAAATTTTGTGCTTCGTATTTTGTGCTTTATAATTACCTCATGTCAGGTCACTCTAAATGGAAACAAATCAAGCATAAAAAAGGCGCGAATGATGTTAAAAAAGGCGCTATGTTTAGCAGACATTTTAAACTTATTGAAATTGCCGCAAAAAAAGGCGGTGGCGATATAGCTATGAATCCGTCTCTTAAGCAAGCCATAGATAAAGCGAAAGCGGACTGCAATATGCCAAGCGCAAACATTGAAAGAGCTGTAAAAAAAGGCATCGGTGAATCAAAAGACGGCGTCGAGAGCGTTGAAATTATGTATGAAGGATTTGGCCCGGAAAGCGTTGCTCTTTATATTCAAACCGTGACAGATAATAAAAATCGCACCTTCAACTCCTTGAAATTGATGCTTGATAAAAACGGTGGACATCTTGGATCTGCGGGAACGATTGGCTGGATGTTTAAACAAAGCGGATATATGACTTTGGCTTGTGGAAACGGCGCGGCGGGCGGCGCAAATAGCGCGAGTGCCGACGAAATCGAATTAAAAGCGATTGATGCGGGAGCGAGCGATGTAAAAGCGGATGGGAATTTGATTGAAATTTATACGGAACCGAATCAATTAATACAGGTTAAAAAATCTCTGGAAAACGCCGGACTCAAGCCTGAAAACGCGGAATTGACTTTTGTTCCTGCAAATATCGTGAAAATAACCGACGCCGAAAAAGCAAAAAGAATTCTGGATGTTCTTGATATGGTTGAGGAAAATGAAGACGTTGTAAATGTTTATAGCAACTTTGATATTGATGCGGCGGTGATGGAAAAGCTTTAGCTATTCCTCAAATCTATACCCTGATCTTGGCGCGTGCGTTTCGTTGCTACTTTCTTGGTCAACTGATTCGTCTTGATTTGCGCTATTTTCTTCTTCGGCAGTTTCATCTTTTTTCAATTTTAATTCAATGCCGCTTGTTGCGCGCTCTTTAATGGTTTTTTTCGCACCGGATTCCTCAATTTCTTTTTCCATTTCTTCTCTATCGCTTTCTTTTTCTTTCAAAGTTTTTGCTTTTCTACCAACACGCTTTTTTGGCTTGCTGCCATCGATTTCCGATTCCAATTCTTCGACTACTTCTTTTTCAATTGCGACAGTTTCAGCTTTATTTTCTGCAACTTGCGCCTCTGTAGCTTGCGCTTCATATTTATAAACAGGTGTCATGTCCGGAGTTTCGACTTTTTGTGCAACGCCAATGTCTTCGCCGTTTTCATCCGCAACAATGTTCAATCTATTCGCCTGATATTCCTTAATTTTTTCAATTACATATTTATAAACTTTATCAAAATCCGGATTTTTTACTTTGAATCCTGCGGCTCTGCTATGACCACCACCTCCAAAAATAGAAGCGATTTCACTTGCGTCCACGCTTGCCGAAGTTGTCCTTATGCTGCCGGAAATCACGCCTACGGACTTTTCTTTTAACAATAAAATAACTTCCGCGCCCGGTGCGTTTGAAAGCAAATCATCAATAATTTCGCCAACATGTTCTTCGTCGCTTTCCGTATCTTTGAAATCTTTTTGCGTCACAGTTGACCAAACAAATTTATAAGCTTCATCAATTTGAATCTTGCTCAAAACCTTTCCCCAAAGCTTAAGAGTACTAAGCGGTTTTGTCTTATATATGCGCTGAATGATCTCTTGCTGACGTCCACCTTTTGCAATCAAATATGCCGCCCAGTCAAAAGATTTTGGGGTTGTATTTGCGTTTTGGAAACTGCCTGTATCCGTGATAATTCCCGCCAAAAGCAATGTTGCGATATCATCATCAAACAAAGCTTTTCCCGTTTCTTTTTCAAGTTGTTCAATAATTGGAATCAAGATTTCTGTTGTAGAAGAAGCCATCGCATCGACATAATTCACTTTACCAAATTGCTCGTTTGAAATGTGATGGTCGATATTCAAAACCGGAATCTGCGTAAACATATCAACGTTATCTTCATATGAACGACCGAGCTGTTCAAGCGTCGCCGTATCAACCGTAATAATCAAATCATATTTTTCCGGACCATAATTTATCGAAATATCTTTTGGCGAAAAACGGCCTCCCTTAGGCGTAATCACGATGTGCGTCTTGCCGTCTTCTTCCTCTTTTTTTATTTCCGCAACGTGCGTTTTATGCGTATCAATTGTAATAATAAAATCTTTTGTAGCTGTTAATCTATCGCCGATTGCGTGAATCACAGGCAAAAATTCATATACATTTGGAACAGGATCCGCGGATACAACCGTGACTTCTTTGCCGAGCTTCTTAAGCACGACATAAAGGCTTAAAGCGCTTCCGATCGAGTCGCAATCAACCGGAGCAGAAGGCATAACAAGAATTTTATTGCTCGCTTTAATAAAGTCTATGATCTGTTTTTTATCGGATTCGTGTGCCATGTATATTTAATGTATTCTGTAAATTATACTATAAATTTTCTGATTAGTCAAACCTAATATTTGAGACTGTTACGCGCCTGACTAAGGGGAGAAATATAGCAGATTAAAAAAGAAAGCGCCAGTTAATTTACGGCGGGCACAAAAAAGCCCCCGAGTTTAGACGGGGGCTTAAGACTTATTAAACTATTTTATTTATAATCGCTATTTAGGGAACAGTGACCGTTCTTACAGGTATATGTTTTATTATCTACCTCTTTTTTCCCAATACCTAAGAATTCTCCGGTATCTTTATTAAAACGTAGCACGCTCACCGTCACGTCGCCCGTAGAGCCCGATCCCTCCGTACTTATACCTAACCCCGGTCCACTCTTCCAATAAGTATAAGCGGGCGTAGTTGTTTTATTCAACCAAGATGAATAAACCACTCTTCTTGGATTATAAGCGCTAACATAAGCCGCATATTCATTTGGAGCCGCGTTTTGCGGAGCTTTAACCACTAACACGCCTTTTTCCGATGATTTTTCCAATGACGTTGTTGGAAATTGAGGAATCGTCAATTTTTGCGCAAGTAAATTAGCCGTAAGCTCATCTGTCGCCTTGCTCATGTCCGGGACTTTATTTATACGCGCATCCCATGAGAATATAAGCTTTTTTTCATTAAGATACTTTCCGTTATCCCTGTCATACACAAGCGCTATCACTTCCGGCCAACTACCCGCTCCTCTTAACCATATTTCCTGATTACAACTATCAAACGGATATACTTTATAAGATGAATTTACCATCCCGTTTTCAGGAGAACTATAGCTGTCCGCCGGCTTAACTATAAGCCCTCTTGTTAAGCTGCCCCCGCTTGGATTGAAGCATGGACTCGTCACCTTCATGCCATCGTTATTTATCTTTTCCACTTTTAAACCAGCTAATAATCCTTCTGGAAATTGATTTGTAGGTTGTGGGAAAAATCTTGCTTTATATATATTGCTCACGGCAAACGGTAATCCAATTTCATTGTTATATACCGCCGCTACAACAGAATAATCTCCTAGCGACAATGAATTATTTTTTATAGATGATTTGTCGGTTGCAACAACTTTTGCCGGATCTTTAAACATTCCCGCAAAATCAGGTCCGTCTTTGCCCATCACATAATCTCCTTTTGTGTAAAAATAGACCATCGTATTCTTATTTTTGTCGTAAGTGTAATTTGATGAAATTTCAATTTTATCCGTATATTGATTATTTACTGTCAATATTACTTTCTTTTGCATTTTCGCTAAAACATTAACCGCATTCCCGGTTGGGACCGGAGGCAATTTGACGGTTTGTACGCCGTTATTTGATGTAACGCCTATTGCGCTACCCTTCAAGCCTGAGCCCGAAGAGGAATAGACTGCCACTCCAATCGCGCCGACTGCCACGAGCGCAACCAGAACGATGATCGCTTTTTTCATTCTTGTGGGGGTTAAATGAATACCAATTTTTAATTATAGAACAAAGCTCAAGAAAATCAATTTATTTTCAAATCAACCACATTCATTTGCAACTGAGTTCTGCCGTTGAAGGTGTTGTTTTGCAAATTGAAAACTATGTCCAGAGATTGTGATTTTAAAATGTCTTTTGCGAATGGGCCAAAACGGAAGCCGATTGTATCGATTTGTTTTAGCGCGGAGGTGGATTTGCTGCCCAGAAGGGAGCGGAACTTGAGATGATCTTTGTTTTTGCCGATTACGGAAACGTTTTGCGACTTGATATTTTTTACTAAAAATACTGGCGTCGGGTTGCCGATCCCAAAAGGCTCAAACTTATTTATTGTTTTTAAAGTTTCGGACGTTATTTCGTCGGCTGAAATTTCCGCGTCAATTTCAAGAATGTTTTCATAATCGGATTTTTTTATTTTTTTATCCGCATAATCCTCCATCGCTTTTGTGAATTTCTTGAGATTTTCTTTTTTAATTGTAAAACCGGCGGCAGCAGCATGCCCTCCAAAATGCTCAAGCAGATGCCCAAATTCTGATATTGCAGCAACGATATTAAAAAATCCCGGACTGCGACAGGAAGCAACGAGAACACCCGCGGTTTCGTTCATAACAATCGAAGGAAGATGATGTTTATCCGTCAGTTTTCCCGCAATCAAACCAATTATTCCACTATGCCATTCCGTTGAATGCGCAATCAAAATCTTTTTCTTATTGTCTTTTAAGAACAGCTCTTCGGCTTGTCTAAGCGCTTTTTCGGTTATAGACTGGCGATTGGAATTAAAGCCTTCAAGCTTTTGCGCGAGCGCGTCGGTCTGACCTTTGTCTTCTCCATCTTCAAGCAAAAGACGCAAGGCGTAATAAGGATGCGCGACTCTTCCTGCGGCGTTTATGCGAGGAGCAAGCCTAAAACCGACCATTTGCGTATCAATAACGTCTTCCTGTTTTATGCCTGAATAATGTTTCAAATATTTTAATCCGTCCCATTTTGAATGCTTCATTTTTTCCATTCCATATTTCACGATGATACGGTTTTCATCAGTCAACAAGCCAAGATCCGCAATAGTACCAAGGCTTGCAAGATCAAGAAAATCTTCCGCTAATTTATCGATTTTGGTTTCGTCTTTTTCGTCGGAAAGCAGTGCATAAGCCAATTTCAAGGCCACTCCCGCACCCGTTAAATCTTTAAAAGGATAAAGCGAGCCTTCACATTTTGGGTGCAAAATCGCGTATGAATCGCTTGGCGTATCTTTAGGAACCGTATGGTGATCGGCAATAATCGTATCTATACCAAAAGATTTTGCGAGTGAAATTTCCTTTGCGCATGAAATTCCGCAATCAACCGTTATCAAAAGTTTAACATCGAGCTTTTTAAATTCGTGAATAAATTTTTCACTGAGACCATATCCATCCTCTGTTCTATGCGGCAAACGATACGACACTTTTGCCTTTAAATGGCGCAAAACGCGCACTGCAATTGTTGTGCCGGTGATGCCATCAACGTCATAATCGCCATAAATAATAATGCGCTCTTCATCTTTGATTGCTTGTTTTATGCGATTAACCGCCTTGCGCATATCATTCATCAAAAACGGGTTATACAAATCCTTAATTGAAGGTTCCAAGAATGTTTTTATCGAACGGTGATCGCGCAAATTTCTGTTCGCGAGCAGTTTTTCAAGAAGAGACGCCGAAGCATCCGTGTTTTTTATATGCCATTTTTTGTTCAGAACAGACATAAATATAAATTTCTAAGTGCGTTTCTTTTTTATTGCGCGAGCTGCCAAAACGGATTCGCGCATTTTATTTTTCTTCCACATAGCAAGCGCTTCTTCGGCTGTTTTCACCTTGTGTTTGCCGAAAACCCAAGTGTGCCTGCGGCGAATTTTCTTATCTATATCGCGCAAAACCTGATTTATATTAAAAAGTTTTCTTTCTTTTGCGATCTGCGTGATCATTAGCATCGTAAAAATCAAATCACCAAGCTCTTCGCGAAGATTTTTGTAATCTTTTTTATTCATTGCCTGCTTGACCTCGTCCGCTTCTTCCAAAAAATGCTCGAGCATGGAATCGATTGTCTGCTTTTTATCCCAAGGACAGCCATTTTTCGCTCGAAGAAGAGCCGCAATTCTCACAAGTTTATTAAATTCTTTGGACATATATTCCTAAGTACGCGCTTAGTATACCTTTTTTATTTTTACAAATCAGCAAGAAATTTTTCGTAAAGCAACCAATCAAATCGTTTAATTTGCTTATAATTTCCGTGCTGTTTAATAAGACCGCTATAACTTGAAATATTATTTATATTAAGCCGTTTTTCGAGTCTTAAAAGATTTCGTTTTGTTAATGTTCTTCCGGAAGGCCAAAACTTTATTCCCAAAAGCTTAAGCCCGTGGCGAACTTTAATGATTTTGTCACTTTTAGGATTTACTGTTAATTTAAGCTCATTATTTAAAAATCGAATAATTTGATTTTTAAATAGCTCCAGTCTTCCCATGTCCGGCTCTATCACTATAAAATCATCACCATAACGCAAATAATTTTTGGTCTTTAATCGGTGAACTATAAATCGATCAAGTTCGTTAAGATAAATATTCGCGAAAATCTGACTGGCAAGATTACCAATCGGCATACCAACTTTTTGCCCCGGGATTGCGGTATAACTCGTGATTATTTCTTTCAATAAATTAAAGGTTGCGCTATCCTTGACTCTAAATGAAAGAATTTTAAGCAAAACCCCTTGATCCACACTATCAAAAAACTTTTTAATATCGCATTTCCAAATCCACAAGCTTTGAGTTTTGAGCTTTGCGCTTTGAGATTGCGCCGTGTGTGTGTGTGTGTGTGTGTGTGTGGGAGCACGCCTTCAGAAAGCCGCTAATGCGCTCTATAGCACCAAGCAATCCCTTCCCTTTTCGACACGACCATGCATCATAAATAAAAGTTTTGTCGTAGATTTCTTCCAAATAGTTATAGATAAGCCGGTGTACTACTCTGTCGCGAATTTCTGCCACAGAAATCTCTCTTCGTTTGTTATCGCAAACGATAAATTTTTCGTATTTGCCATGACGATAGAGTCCATTGTTCAAATTTTGAAAAAGCTCAAAAAGATTTTTTTCGAGATAATACTGAAAAATATGAAGTTCTTTGGTCGCACGCTTGCCTTTTCTGAAATCGAACCAACTTTGCCAAATATTTTTTAAACTCAAATCTATGGATACATTGCCCATTATCAACAAAACTTATGATGCGTATAAAGGCATTATAGAACTCAATAACAAACTTGAAAAACGGTGGCGGTATTCTCTTGGTTTAAGTATAGAAAATTCGATCTTAAACTGCATGGAAACTCTAATCATGGCTAAGAATGCCCCAAAACCTTTAAAAGCCGGGTATCTAATTAAAACAAGCAGTCAGCTTGAAGTAACAACTATAAAACTGCGTCTTGTTTTAGAATTGGGACTCGCAAATGAAACTAAAGTTTTTCAGACACAATCGCAAATAGCGGAGATCGGAAGAATGCTCGGAGGCTGGATAAAAGCAACACAAAGCACATAATCCCTCATCCCGCCGCGTACACCATTGTTGGAGTTCTGATTGTCCGCATCGCTCCTGTCCACATTGAACTGCCTGTTGTTGACATTCCAATACGAATTCGGAACTGCACCGGCGCTAATTGACAGCGTTTGTCCACATAATTTCATGGTCGCAACCATGAAATTTGCATTGGTTTGCTTTTTTCATCCCGCTTTCTCGAGATAAACGCCGCTCAAACGTGAGAATATTATATGCTTTTATCTACTGCCGAGCCTCTTGTTGAATTCAAAGCTTTTTTGAGGCAGAAGATTTCGCGGTAGCTCGAAAAAATAAATTTATTTCAAGTTGCTATTCACCGCAATTTTATTTTCAAACTTTTGAGCTACAAAGTCAAAGTTAAAATACAAGAAAAAATCAAAGTTCAAATTTCAAATTAATTTATTCTCAACCCGCCGCGCACACCAGCGTCGGAGACCTGAAAGTCCGCATCGCGCCTGCCCACACGGAACCGCCAGCTGACGACAGCCCAACACGAACACGGAACTGCACCGGCGCTAACGCCTTCGACTTTTGGTATAAATGTTCTTGGAGCTAAGCAAACTTTAGAGCTTGCTACACTGTTCCAATCATAAAAATCAGGAATCCAACCCTGAGTTTTTAAGCATTGAATGGCATAAGAAAGCATTTCTTTTAAGTTCTGGTATGAAATTTGCTTTGGAAGTGGATTGCCTGGATTTTTAGCTAACGCATCCCAATCCCGACCGCTCATTTCTTCTTTTCCTGCATCTTTTGGCATAATAAGGCTTGGTCTTTCCATGCGGAGAACTCCGCCTGTTTGTTTTTCAACACCGGTTAAACTTGCAAGCAACCCTTGTTCGGATAAACCATTGTGATTTTCCGGATCAAGAGTTTCCGGCTCAAACACAAATTCAGTTGAACTTAAATATTTCTCCCATTTCCATAAGATTTTTTTGAGATTGGCTTGATTTGCTCTTATTGAGCGTTTTTCAGGACCGATTAAAAGAGTATCCGGTTGTTTTCCACCCATAGTACCATGAAAAGCTTCGGTTAAGGCTTGTTCAAGAAGCTTGAAATAAGATAAAGCATCGGGATCTTCGCTATAAACCGGAACGTCCATCGGAGCAAAAGAAGGAACATTATAGCCTTTATCAAGACCTTCGCCTTGTCCCGTTAAATCAAGACGTTCTTGAGTTATATAAGGCAAATAGTGAGTGTCAAAATTTGGCTTTGCGTATCCGGCTTTTTCTCTTTCAGGCGTGAATAGACCTGCTTTGTCCCAAATATCAACCGAGACGTTTAATCCTTGCTCCAATTGGCGAATTCTTTTTTGATCAAGCCTTCCTTCCACCCTATCCAGCAAACTTGAAACGGCTGATTTTGTATCTTCGCCTCCGGGAAACCCCTGTAAATCAAAATCGTCAGGTTTATGCATATCAAATCTATGATCCGCTATCCATAATGCTTTCTGATCGGGCGTTAAATGATCAAAATACGCTCTATCCGGATCTACTTTGCGTCTTTCTCCCGTTTCCGCAGGAGGTATATGTTTTTTTAGTGCTTCTGACATAATAATTTTGATTAAAAATTAAGCTTAGAGAATATTTAATCATGTATGTGCTGATTTTGTCAAGGGCAAATTTATGGGATCCTTGGATCCAAAAACCGGAATAAGAAGGTTTTTAATTCTAGTTAAAGCGGTTTTACTAGAATAATGAAATCAAATCTTTAGGCTTCAACCAAACTATCTTCTTTTCCCTTTTAAACCACGAAATCTGCCTGCGGGCATAATGATGAGTGTTGTATTTTAGGCGCTGAATCATACTTTCAAGAGTCTGTTTTTCGTTTAAATAAGGCAAAATCTCCTTGCAACCGATGGCGGTCATAGATGGAAGCTTTACGTCATATTTTTTTGCAAGTTTTGCGGTTTCTTCTAAAAGTCCGCGCTCAATTTGAATGTCCACACGCTTATCAATCCTTTTATAAAGCTCTTCGCGTGGCCAATTAATGCCGATTAACGCATAATTAAATTTTGATTTTCCTTTTTTATCAACCTTGTTTGCCTTGCTGAATTTGTTTATTTCAAGCGCACGAATGATATAGCGAAGATTGTTTTTTAACGTTTTTTTGGCGGTTTTTGGATCAACTTTTATAAGTTTCCTATATATATAAAGAGTGCCGTACTTTTCCGCGAGTGCTTCCAGGTGCTTCCGGAAGGCCGAATTTGGCGGAATTGTTGGAATTTCATAATTATAAATAACAGAGCTTATATAAAGCCCTGTTCCACCTACGATCATCGGCACTTTTCCTCGTTTATAAATGTCATCAATAACTTTTATCGCGTCCCTTTTCCATTCTGCGACCGTATAAACCTGATCAGGCTCAACAAAATCGATAAGATGATGGCGAATCCCTTGCATGTCTTTTTCTTGAATTTTATCGGTGCTGATCGTCATGCGTTTGTAAATCTGACGCGAATCCGCGGAAATAATCTCGCAGTTATATTTCTTGGCAAGGCTTAAAGAAAGCGCTGTTTTGCCTGAAGCCGTCGGTCCGAGCACAACAATCAACGGATTTGGCTTCTTTAAAATCTTCTCAATTTCCGAATATGCTTTTTTCATGCGCCTATTGTATCTGATCTTGACATCATTAGCTATATAACTTAGAGTAATTTCTCAAAAATTAAAGAAAAAATATGGCATACGAAGAACCAGAAAATGATTATCCCGATGTTTTTGCAGACTTTGATATGGCAACTTTGCCATTTACTTCAAATGAATCCCCCGATTCAGGAAAAATTAACCCAGCTTTAGCTCAAAAAGCCGCAGGTCTCCAGAAATACTTTGCAATGCGCTTAAATATTGCCAATATATCCATGCAAGCACCTCAAATTTCCGACGGGAACTTTCATCCAGCCTTTATTAATGAAGCACCTTTTAATTTGTGCAAAATAGATACGACTAATTGCAAACCTATTTTAAGAGGCAAAGATTTTGCCGAAATGATAATTGATGTTCTTTTATTTAAGGGCGAAACAACTGTTGAGGTTTCCGATACCACTCTTTCTTGCTATTTGGCTATGTCCGGCTTCCCCAACGACCTTTTTACTAACGCAAAAGGCTTTTTAGCTGAAAATATACCTACTTTTATTTTTCAAAAATATGGTTTGCGTATAAAAGTTGAATCTTTTGATATTATCGTCCCTAAGGACTTTAGCCCTTACCGACCTTCGACAATAAAAATCACCTATTCTTTAGGCAAAGTCCCTGATGATAAAAATCCCCTTGACTTTGTAGGCAATAACTTGCTAAATTAGTCACGCGTCAGAGACAGTAGGCAAGGGACCGCGAAAGCGACAGCCCGTTAAGACCTGCCGAGACACAAAATTTATTCTCAGTTGTCTTTGCGCAATTGAGATTTTTTAACAATAACGTTTATGGCACTCACAAAAGATCAAAAGAAAGTAATGCTGGACAAAGTCATCGACAAGTTCAAGAAAGCCAAAACTGCGGTTTTCTCAGGCTACAGCGGAATTGACGTCAAATCCATGACTATACTTCGCAAGAAACTTCGCGCACAGAAGGTCGATTACTTGATTTTCAAGAAAACGCTCATTCACATCGGCGCAAAAGAAGCCGGACTTCCTGCAATTGATGAAAAATTGCTCGAAGGGCCAATTGCCGTCGCAATCAGCTATGACGATGAGATGGCTCCTATTAAAGTTCTTTATGCCGTATCAAAAGACAAGGCCCTTGAAGATAAATTGAAGATTTTTGGAGCTTATATGGAAGGGAAAGTCCTTACAAAAGCCGAAGTTTTGGAACTTGCCAAGCTTCCTTCAAAACAAGAACTTCTTGGTCAGCTCGTTTATATGCTCAATTCCCCTATTTCCGGATTTCACCATGTTTTGTATGAAGTTATGCGCAAATTTGTTGGCGTTGTACAGGCATATGCCAAAACAAGACCTGCGGAAACTCCAAAGGTTGAGGCAGCCCCTGTGGTCGCAGCCGCTCCTGTTGAAACACCAGCTCCTGTTGCAGTTGTCGCTGAAACTCCAGCTCCAGAAGCACCAGCCGCAGACGCCGGCGCAACTCCAGCCCCAGCCGCAGCTTAATCTTAACAACTTAAAACTTTTAAATAATAATTTTATCATCTAATCAAAAACAATATGGCAGAACTTAGCACAGATGCACAAAAAATCCTCGACATGGTCGAGAAACTCACAGTTCTTGACCTCGCAAGCTTGGTCAAGGCTATGGAAGAAAAATTTGGTGTCAGCGCAGCAGCCGCTGTTGTTGCCGCTCCAGCAGCCGGCGCAGCCGCCGCTCCAGCAGGAGAAGAATCATCAACAGTAACAGTCGTGTTGACCGGATCAGGCGCACAGAAAATCAACGTAATCAAGGTTGTTAAGGAAGCAACGGGACTTGGTCTTAAAGAAGCAAAAGACCTCGTTGATGGCGCACCAAAACCAATCAAAGAGAACATCTCAAGAGAAGAAGGAGCAAAATTGCAGAAACTTCTCATAGAAGCAGGCGCGACAGTTGAATTGCAATAATTCAAGCGCGTAGGCGCTTTAAAGCGCTAGCGTAAAAATCGAAAATTTTAAAAGCCCTTTTCGTGAAAACGGATGGGGCTTTTTTATACTTATTGTGCGTTGGTGCAACCTAAAAGGTGAGTACACCCTCACCTTCATTTCATGCAACAGATTTTTTCTTTCTGATCTGGATTTTTTGGCTTATTTCGGCTAGAATATGGCTAAACACATAACTTAAAAAATATGACCAATTCAACACAAAACGCACAAAAAAATCAGGCTCAAAGTAGTGCAAAAATCCCCGATCAATCCTTCGAGAAAAATCTTCACACACGCTTCACTTTTTATGGCAAAAATTCATTAAAATGGAAAAGAAAATGTATCCTACTCTTGCCTGAAATCGCAAAATACAGAATTTGGGAGAAAAAAAGATTCAACAGCATTTATGAATATGCTGCAAAACTTGCAGGAATGAGTCATGCATCGGTTAATGTCGCCCTATGGGCAATGCGAAAAGTTGAAGATAAGCCTGAATTAAAACGCGTTATTGAAGAAAAAGGCATAGAAATAATTCGTCCAATTGCAAATATCGCAACTTCTGAAACGGCAAAATTCTGGGCGGAAAAAGCTATGGAAATGAGCAAAAGCACGCTGACAGCATATGCAAAAGAATATAAAAAATCTGAGCTCAACTCCCCTTGCGCCGACTCAAAAAATTATTACGAAAATCAAAATTTATTTTCTGACTTAGATCTTCAAGTTAAACCTGAAATTGCAGAAAAGCTTCAAAAACTCAAAGGTCAAGGCAGTTGGGATGACCTAATGGAAAAATTCATAGATTTATACGAGCAAAAACTTGAAGAGAATAAGCCTATTCCACAAGAAAATGCAAAAAAATACGTGCCTGCTAAAATCGAAAAATACGTACTCGCCAAAACTAACAGCACGTGCGCGTTTCCAGGTTGCACGAAAAAGTATAAATATCTGCATCACGCTTGGAGATTCGCTCTCACAAAAACACATGATCCGGATAGCCTTATTCCTCTTTGCAAACCACATGAACGCCTTGCTCACGCAGGTTTAATTGAAAACGAGAACTTGCCGCCGGAAAATTGGAAAGTAAAACTTGAGGCAGACAAAACCAACGAAAAGTGGCTAAAAGTGGACAAGTGGGTGGCGGGGTATTACACAGGGAATAAGGCGGGACAAGAAAGGCCGTCGAGTTGAAACTGGCCAGCTTGGCAAAGGAGGCTCACGCTTTTACACTTTACTTTGCTCCCGTTTTCTGCTATAATTATTGGATAAATAAAAATCCAAATAAAAATGGCAGACGAAAAACAATTTGATTTAAAAATTGAACCTGTTAAAACGACTGATTCCGCAAAACCGGCTCCAGCCGCTCCGGTGAGCCTTCCGGGGCAAGCTCAAACTTCTCAGGAAGATACATTTTTAACAAATATTTTTGAAAAAAAATCGGACGAAAAATCCGGACAAGCAAACGATAGCAAGCTCATGGAAGGGCTCATTAAAATGGAAGAAAAAAATGTTGCAAAACAAAAATCCATACTAGATAAAACTCCTGAGATTAACACAAGTTTGTTTATTGATATCGAATATCACCTCAAAAGAAAGCTTACGATTTTAAAAGGTGCTTTTGGTTCATTGATCGTATTGTTCTTAATCGTTGGAGGCGTTTCTTATGCCACCCTCAGCCCTGATTATGATTATTTCAGCCCTCCAAATATTGGTACAAATTTCAACTTAAAAAGAGAAGATCTCACTAAAAAACAAAATGAATTGAATAAAATTCATTATCAAATTGTTAAGCGAGACCTCGACCTTTTCCTTTATAAAGGGCTTTTGTTTCGTCAAAAATATAATGAATATGACTCAAATCCAACACAAGAACGTGAAGCCGACTTAAAAGACGCGGAAAGCAAAGTTGCAGCCGCATTTGATGTTCTTGCGAAGGAATATACCGATTATAAAAACTATCAGGACGCTTTGCTTGAAAGCGATATGACTGACGAAGTTGCCAAAAATAAATTCAACTTGTCTCTTATTGAACAATTGACTTCCAATCCGGAGTTTATAACAGGCATGGACCCCAAGGAAGTAAAAGAAATATTGACAATAGTTTCTCCTTCAAAAAATGCTGAATTAGTAAAAATCTTTAAAGATAAAAAATCTTCAGATATTGCAACTCACGAAGACTATAACGCAAAAATTAAAGAAGTTAGCGCTTTATATTCAAACCCTTTGACAACATTCAACAGCATTAAAGACTCAAGAATTCATTGGGCAAAGTTTATTGGTGAAATAAATCGCATAACAAAATTGGTTGATGCGTCTTATGAAGCAACCACTTTTTCTTCAACGTTTGTTACCGGAACCGGCATAAAATATGTCTCATTTAATATAGACAATGAAAATACGCTAAAAATTTCCGGAATAGCCGTAACTCCGGGCGTAGATACGTTTACAATGCTTGCTTATCTTATAGATGGATTAAATAAGATGCAAGATCCTAAAACCCCCGGCGCCTTCACGGATGCTGAAATGCGCACATTTTATAAAAATTCGAATACTACCGGCGCTTCTTCTGAACAACAGGATTCAAAATATACAAGTAATTTCACAATTACAGCTAAATTAAATCCTAAATGGAAACCAACAAACAAATAATATGCAACAAAATACATCATTAACACCGGCATTAATCAGACAACATTACTATTCAAGAAATGTAATGATTTATACAGTATTAATTGGACTTGCTGTCCTGTTGATGGGGTTTTTCATAGCTGTGCAATATCAAGATTATGACTATAAAACGACATTTATCGCAACAATTGAAGATAGAATGAATACTGCTCGTACAACAGAGTCAGACCTCACAAGTAAAAAAATTGAGATTGATAAGGAGTATGAAAGCACAATGCAAGAAGCAACCAAGGCTTTTGTTGAAATATTCCCTGCTTCTGAAAATTATACGGAATTAGTTCGCAAATTGGATTTATTTTTTAAGGATATAAATAAGTTGAATAATCCGGCTGTTGTCACAAGCATTAAATTCGACAAGCCTGTTCAGGAAAAAAATTCTCCTTATAAAATCCTCCCGTTTACTGTGAATATGAACATAACAAAGCCAAATTTCGATGAGTTCTTAAAGCACGTTTATACATCCGGAAATGTTAAAGATTTGACCAGATTAATTGATATAAAGTCATTTTCATTGACAATGCCGGACGAAAAAAGTCAGACAAAAACATTGGTTTTGACAGTGAAGATGGAAGCATACATGCAGTAACACGCCGTTCAGGCGCATATAAATGGAAAACGAAAAACTACAACAATTAAAGGATTCGATTCTGTCGGGCAATGTGCCTCAGCTTGTGCTTAGCACAATCAGCCTTGCGATTGATATGAGATCCAGCGATATCCACATTGAACCGCAAAAGAATCACGTAAATATAAGATTCAGAATTGATGGCGTTCTTAGTCCAATCGTCGAATATCCGATCAATATGCACCCTGCCGTGATTTCAAGAATCAAGATTATGTCGGAATTAAAGATCGATGAACAGAGGGTTCCTCAAGATGGAAGGACGCACGTTACAACAAAGGATAATAGAAGCATGGATCTTCGTGTCTCCACACTTCCAACTGTAAACGGTGAAAAAGTTGTAATGAGAATTCAGGATAAATCAAAGAAAATTCCGGATTTGGGCGAACTTGGGATTGAAGAAACAAATCTTAAATATTTTGAAGAAGCGCTTACGGCTCCAAATGGAATTATTCTCACAACCGGACCTACGGGTTCCGGTAAAACAACAACTTTGTATTCCGCGTTAAGCCGCTTAAACAAGCCGGAAGTTAATATTTTAACAATTGAAGACCCGGTTGAAATCCAGATGGAAGGTTTGAATCAAAGTCAGGTTCATCCGGACATAAATTACACATTTGCAGGAGGTCTCAGATGCGCACTTCGCCAAGATCCAAACATCATAATGGTGGGTGAAATCCGTGATAAAGAAACTGCGGATATTGCAATGGAAGCTTCTTTAACAGGTCATTTGGTTCTCTCAACAATACACACAAACAGCGCAATTGAAACAATCACTCGTATTATAAATATGGGAATTCCGGATTATTTGATTCCTGCGACGGTTGAATTGATTATTGCACAGAGACTTGTAAGAAGGCTTTGTGACTGCAAAAAACCGATTGAACCTTCACCTGAACACAAAATACGCGTTGATAAAGTTCTCGCAAATATGCCGGATACGATTAAAAATGCGCATAAAGAATTGTTTGAAAAAATACAATTTTTTGGACCTGTTGGATGCGAAAAATGTGGCGGAATCGGATATCTTGGCCGCGTTGGTTTATATGAAATGTTGAAAATGCATGACAATATCAGAAGACTTATTTTGGAAGGAAAAACATCAATAGATATTGAAATAGAAGCCTTAAAACTTGGAATGCTAACACTTGAATATGATGGAATTTTTAAAGCCTTGAAAGGCGTCACATCTGTTGAAGAAATTTATCGCGTAGCAAGAAAAAGCTAATGGAAAACAATGTAAACAAATTGGGACTGGAAGGATTAAACGACACATTCAAAATGGGCGGTAATGATCCAAAGCCTGCCACAAGCCAAAATCCAACATTGAATAATATTTCTTTTGACGGAGATGCACCGATTATTTTGAATATTTCAAGTGGCTCTGTTCCAAAAAAACTAATTCAGCTTGAAAAATTAAAGCAGATGAAGTTCACAGGAAATCCTGTTATCGACTTCTTTTATAAAGCAAATGATTATCTTATTTCACATACGAAAATTAAGGCGGTGGATTTGTCTACGTTCTTCAGATTGCTCGCAATCATGATTAATGCCGGTGTTCCGCTTATTAAAGCGCTTGATACTTTGGCCGAACAGAACGCCAGCAACGTTAGGCTTGGAAAAATAGTTTATGATTTAGCGCGAAAAGTCGAACAAGGTAAAAGCTTGTCTGACTCGATGAAGTTATATGCTGATGTTTTTGATGAATCAGAAGTTGGCATGGTAAAAAGCGGTGAAGCTTCGGGTCAACTTGTAAAAACTTTGTCGAATATTGCCGGACATTTGGAAAAAAGTGTTGCGCTTGGGTCAAAACTCAAAGGCGCGATGATTTATCCGATTGTTATTTTGGTGGTTTTGGCTGCGGTTGTAACAGCACTTATGATGTTTGTTATCCCGGGGATGAAAGACTTTTTCATGCAATCCGGCGGACAAGAGCTTCCTGCAATCACACAGGTTGTTATAGGACTCAGTAATTTTATGATCGCATATTGGTATTTACTTTTTGGTGGTATTTTTGGAGCGATTTTCCTTTTTGCAGGATGGAAAAAAACTGCAACAGGAAAATATCTTTGGGATGGTTTTGTGCTTAAGCTTCCTGTTATTGGAAACCTTGTAAAGAAAACCGTTTTGGCTGAATTTGCAAAAGCCTTTAGTGATTTGATCGGCGCAGGAATTCCTTTAATCAGTGCTCTCAAGATTATCGCGAACTCAACAAAAAATTCGATTTATAAAGAAAAGATAACCATGGCGGCAAAAGATATTGAACAAGGTATCCCGCTCGCGGAAACATTTAATGATCCAAAATTAATTCCTCCAATGTTGACGGATATGATTGCAATTGGTGAACAAACCGCTCAGCTTGAAAATGTCACGGAAAAAGTCGCGGGATTTTATGAAGAAGAAGTTGATAACATGGTAAAGGGCTTGCTCAAGGGCTTTGAGCCGTTGATTATGGTTGTGATGGGTATTGTCGTCGGTGGAATCGTCGCGGCAATTATGCTTCCAATTATGCAGATGTCTTCCAGCACTGGAAACATGTAGGAACTTTATAAAATATTCTGAAGTTGATAAACTTTATAAAGTTTTAATTTTGAAAATATAAAAATCTATGGACTTTTATAGACGGCATGATAAAATGTTATTTAGTTAAAAAAATAACCCTCACAAAAATGTCTAACAAAAAAGGTTTCACGCTTATTGAGCTGTTGATCGTCATTGTGATCATCGGTATTTTGAGCGTAGCGATTGGACCGAAGCTTATGAATTATCCAAAAAAGGCAAGAGATGTGCAAGGAAAATCTAACGTAGCCGCTATTGCTAGCGCAATAGATATTCTAGCAACCACGGCTCCCCCAGCTACAATCGCGGGATGTGTCGCTGCCAATAGTCCCGCTGGCTTATCAACTATTTTATCTCAAATCCCAAAAAATCCCAACAAAGGTCTTGCGAGTGCGATGTTTGGTAGCTCATGCGAATATTATGTTTCTTTAGTTAGTGATATTGGGACGAGTGGAGATAAAATTTCTTATGTTGTTTCTACTACAATGGAATTAACTGAAAATGGAAATATAGATTGTTCAGCTGCTGCCGCTCCAAACACTCATGATCTTATTAAAGGTCTCACAACCGGTGCGACTGGAGGTTGCTACATGGTTAAAAATGCTCTGTAAGTAATCAACCTAAAAACAATCAACTCAAACCGCTCTCTCAAAAGGGCGGTTTTTTATTGCGCAGTTTTCCCGCAATTTGATTTAAAAACGGTTTCTGATATTATTGAAGTAATTTAACCCCATTTGTATGTTTATTTTCCCATTGCTGATGGTCGTTCTGTGCCTTGTTGGGCTCGGACTTTTCATCAGCGCGTTCGTGTCTATTCTTAAAAACGCAGAGATAGAAAGGAATTTTAAGCCAATGTGGCTAACGTTTTTATGTTTAACCGGACCGATTGGTGGAGTCACCTACTTCTTCATGTTCAAAAAGACAGCTCTTGCATGGGTTGGGCTCGTTGTCGCGATTTTATTTATTGTAATGTATTTTGTGACAATTATTGCCGCCGTTGGATATTCCGCGAGCAAGGCAAATGATGCCTTCAAATTGCAAAAAAATGTTCAATTTAACCTTGATTCATCGAAAAAAAGCAACAATTTTGAGTTCGATGATTATATGCAATAACATCTGACGTTTTTGTCAACCGTAAATGCCACGTTTTTGGCTTACTGCCTTTAAAAAGTGGCATTTTTCGTGTATAATATAAAGAAGTATAGGAAAGACAAAAAAATGCACACAAAAATAAAAACTTTGTTGACTTTAAACCGACTAATTTCGGCATTCATCGTGGTATCTCTTGTTCTGACTCAGGTCATCGAAATACAAACGGTTTCGGCTTTTAACTTATATCCAAGAGTTGATGCGGAGGAAAGTTTTATGGCTCCGAAAAATATCGAACATTCAGATATGGTCGCTGTGCTTGTTTCCAAGGATATTTATGATAATGGCGACGACTTTGAGGGCTTGAATGAAAAATATGATGGGCTTAAAAATAATACGGTTAAATATCGCGTCGAGAGATATGCGGAAGATATTGCCAAAGTTTTGCCTAAAACTAAGGTAAAAATTATAATTGTTGAAAATAATACAGACGCACCAAGAAAAATTTATGAAGTTTTGGATAAGCTTTATTTTGAAGGAGAAGAGGTGAAAAATACAGTCGCACAGCTTCGCGGGATTGTTTTAATCGGTAATATTCCGCTTCCTGAAGTTGAAAAAGCCGGAAAAAAGTTTACTACAATTTTCCCTTATACGGATTTTGATGAGCGTGCATATGTTTATGATTATACGAAAAATGCGTTTGTTTCAAATCCTTCTTCGCTTGATCCCACTGCGGACGTTTGGCATGGCGTGATTCCGGGAACTCCGGATGAAATCGCGACTTATCTTGATAAAAACCATTTGTATCACACGGGAAATAAAGATTTTACGGACTTTGAACAAAAGATTTTTTATGCGGATTTGAATCGTGAAAACGAAACAATGACGCGCGCAATGTATAAAAATTATGAAGAATATACAAACAGCCTTGAGAAAATGGCTTATTACAGATACACGAAAGAGTGGCTTATCGATTTGATGAAGAAGTTTAACGAATCGATTGCGGCGGATGTTGAGATGGACACCGCGGATCAAGAAGTGCCGGCGGCAAGCGCAGGTCAAAAAATTAAATCAAATGGCAAATTACAGTCCATTGCTGAACTTACAAAAAGCTCAAACGACAATCTTAAAAAAGCGCTTACGCAAGGCACGGACATAAGCATTCCGGATATATTCACAAAATTTTTGGTTGAAAAATATGCGTTTCCTTATTATAAACTTTTCGAAAAACATTTGTCCGAAGTTAATGATTTTGTTGCAGGATCCGGCAGATGGAACGAATCAAGCGTTGATACCGCTATCAGCTTGATAAGCAAAAAAGACCTTGATAGTCGCGAATTCTTGAAGCAAATCAATAATTCGGTTGAAAAGAAAGTTGATGAAATTGTTGAAAAATTACAAAAACCAATTCCACTGATTAGATACGTTGAAGTTTCCGGATATACAAATTTACAGCACGATGCGACCGGGAACATCGTCAAAAGAGAAGCTCAGATGAATCTTGGATTTAAAAATTCCGAGATGTCTAAATCAAGCAAAGCTGAGGCGTGTCTTTTCCCCTATTTTAACGATAGCAAGAACTTGGTATTTTTGAGCAATGGTCTTGACCATTACATGAAAGACGATGGCTGGAAATCTTATATAAACGGTGTTTCTTATGAAAATTTGAATTCTGCGGAACAATGCTCTCTTTGGCGTGGAAATGTTTCGAATGACGATTCTAAAGCTGCAAAAATGCTGCGCACGGGAAACTTATCTACATTGAATACGTATGAATATCCAAAAGAATCACTCGCTGACCCAAAGAAACCGCCTACCCCAAGAAAATCTCCAAGCATTGGGGTTAATGCCAAGGTAATTGATAAGGCGTCTCTTAATGCGCTTGGGATTTCAGGAGGCTATGAATATGGGTTCTTGGTCGCGCCTGATTTAAAAACCGGTGTGCCGGCAGTTTATGCAGAAGCCGCAAATGACGTTAGCAAGATTTTAGCCGAAGGCGACGTTTTGCTCAGCATAGATGGTAAAAAACTAACTCAATCTTATGACGTTGCGGAAGCTATGAAGCCTCATCACCCGGATATTTATAAAGTTACATTTGGCTCAAATGGCTTGCCTGATAAAGCATATGACACCGCTGAAGTTGAGTTCTGGCAAAAATCTTCAGGCAAAATTACGAAGGCTAATATTGGAATAATTGATGCAAATAGCGGTAATGATTATGCAAGAAAACCGTGGGAAGTTTATGAAAATAGACCTTGGTCTGCTGATTGTTATGCTGTAAACATGACTACGCCGGAAAAATGTTTTCCTTCTTTTGCGACAATCCCGGTTTATGACGAAGCCGGCGCTTATGCTACCAAAAATGAATCAAAAGATTATTTAAAAAGCCAATCTTCTTATAGAGCTTGCTATGATTTTAATATTTATGAGTCCCCTGCGAATAGCAATGCCGATGTTTCCGCAAGACACATTGGAATGGCACAATATTTATATGAAGCGAAATTGCGTGACGATACGTCCTTATACGCATATGTTCCCGGAGTCGGTGAAGATCCTTGGCTTTGTGGCGGAGTCACATATCGAAGCAATTCTTACATAAAGAATTCCGGTAAATATGGCCCTGCAAAAGCCGGAGAAGTGCCGAAAGCTCCCACTCAAGACCCAAAATATCTTCCTTTAACATGGGATAATAAATTTACTCTTTTTGATTTGTTGAAAATTTATGCAAGCTCGCAAAATCTTGCACCTATTGGCTTTGACGGCTTTAAAAGCAAATTTCTTGAAACTGCAAAAACGGAAATTATTTCAATTTCGATGAAAGCTGATGGCGGGTTTGAATCTAAATTCATAAAGCCTGATGTTTTTGTTTTACTTGAGCCACATTTTTATCCTGATGATCAAAATCCAAAAACAATTTCCAGCATAATTCGACATAAAAATCCTACAAATGAAATGCTTGGCATGCAATTAAAATCCAAGTCCGCGGAAGCATTGCCAATCGACGATCCAAGATACGTTACTTTCAAAAATAAACTTGATAACAAAGAAACCACTTTACTTTATCCGAACGCGTTTGTCGCAACCACATACGATAATTTGCTTATCCAGTTAAAAAGCACGGAATCGGATCTCGCAAAACTTTCGGGTGAAAATTATGACGGAGTTTTAACAAGTATTTTGCAAAATGGCGTTGAAGCTTATTCAAAAGATAACGGAAGACTGCTTGGAACTTTTGACATTGTTGATGAAAATAAGGCCAAAGACGCTGTTGCTTGGAAAAATATGAACATTGATGAAAAACATGCTTATATGATTCAGACGTCTTCAAATCCGGAAAAACCTTATGAAGTCATGTACCTCAACGCAAAGGGTGGAAATGATTTTATTGATATAAATTTCAACGGCAATGCTCCAAAAAAAGATTCTGACGATGAATATAACGAGTTGATTTCACAGGTTAAACTTGATGCAGAAGATAAGAAAATAGAAGGAGAGCAAGCCGCGGCAGAAGCGCTAAGTGCCGCTATTCCTAACGCTAAAGACGCTCTCACGAAAGATGCGGCAAATAAATATACAAAGCCATATAAATATAATGGCCAAGATGCGGTTATAATTTTTAAATGGGTTCCTGCGGTTATGCAATGGGTCAAAGATTTGCAAAAACAAGCCGGACAGACTTTGTCTTTTGCAAATGGCCCGAGTGATTCCGATGGTTCTGATAATTCAAGCAAAGATAGCGCGAGTTTGAAAATCACTCCGGATAGAAATGTTTTGGGCGCTGATGGCGGCGATTCCATAAGCGTGAAAGTTGAAGCAATGAATTCCAGCGGAAAAATTTCTTCAAAAGACAATGAAACCGCAGTTACATTAAAAATAAATCCTGAAAGTGGACTTGAAACCAGTATAAACGGCGAAGGCTCAGCGCCTTTGTTTGAAGGTTATGCGACTTTTAATATCACTTCCGGGACTAAAGTTGAGGATTTTACACTCAGTGCGGTTGGAAAAACACCGAACGGAAGAGCATTATCTTCAAATGCAATTCAAATGAGCGTCGTTAAGAAGAAAATTTCGATCGTTACGCCTGAAGAGCTTGTTAAGGCTGACAATAAAACTCCATTCACAATAAAAGTTAATGTTTATGGCGAAAATGGAAATATTGATGAAAAAGATAGCAGTACTATTGCCTTAAAAGTTTCCGATGAGTCAAAAGGTTTTGTAAAAATTTCCAAAGATAAAGTTAAAACAAAAAGTGGCGTTGCTGAGTTTACGGCTTCTCCTACAAATAAATCCGGCATGATTGAATTCACGGCAAGTGTTGATGGCGGCGGCGCTCCTGATGTGACTTCCGAATTTTCAACGTTGCCGGAAGATCCAACAAAGCTTGAACTCGTTGCTTCACCAAGCATTTTGAAAGCCGGTGGCGGCAAGACTAAAGTTATAGCTGCTCTATATGACTCTAGTGGGAATATGGCTACCGGAGAGAGCTCTTCGTTCAAATTTGAGATTAACGGGCCTGGAAATATAATAGGCGCAAAAGAAACCGTTTCATTCTCGGGACAATCTGAAGTTGAGATTGAATCAACTGCTGAAACCGGAGAAATCAATCTTTCCGTTGAAGCAAAATATGGCGAAACTGCTTTAAACAGTACTGTAAAAATTCAATCTAGAAATGATTTGATTATCAGCACTGAAACTTCTTCACCTGAAATATTGGCTAATGGAAAAGCAAAAACGATAGTTATGGTTTATGCTAAAGATAGTTCCGGAAAAATTATAAATAATTATTATGGGCCTATTACATTTGCTCCTGATGATAGCTCTTTTGGAAATGTTACTGAAAATACTTCAACTGAAATCCAAAATGGAATGGCTTCTTCTGAATTTATGGCATCTAAAAAAGCCGGGACTGTAAAAATTGGAACCTCTGTTCCCGGGTTTGATCCCGTAATCACGGAAATAAAAACACTTCCGCTCGCGCCTCATTCCGTGATTGTCACTTCTGATAAAAATTCGTTAATAAGCGATGGCGTAAGCACTGCAACGTTAAAAGTAAACCTTCTTGATGAGAATAAAAACGTTATCAATGATGGCAAATATGCCGTTCAATTAAAACTCACAAATGACACAAAGAATTATGGCAAATTTGCCGGTTCCGGAGCCATAAATCAGGCAACCGTGAATTATGAAAATGGAGCCGGACAAATTGATATTGCTTCAACTTTGATAAGTGGATCAATGCATATAATCGCAAGCTCAGGCAGTCTTGAAAAATCAGCCGTAGAAATATTCTCAGCAAAGAGGTTTTTTGCAACAGATCTTGATTCAAAATTCCTAGGATCGCTTTATGCAACTGTTCTTGGTGATAATTTTGGAGATTTAACCGGTCAAAACTCGCTTGCCAAAAAAATGCTTGTTAATGGGAAGACTCAGGCTGTTATGACGAGCCTTTCCGCAGACTGGATCCCTCAAAACGGCTATGGATTCACAGGTCAAAACAAATATGCAATGCTTCTTGCCGGTGGAAATATCGTTGGTGAAGCAACGTTACCATACATTTCCGAGTATGCGCTTGTTCTTGGAGATCCAACTATAAGACTTTCTCCTAATCAAATTTCACAAACAGGATATACAAAAGATCTTGGTCAACAAATATACGCAGGGAGCGATAAAATTCAATCAATTATTCCAATTGACTATAATTCCGATAAAAAGAATGACTTATTTGTGGCTTATGAAAGCGGAAAAATAAGATTGCTTGAAAATGTTGGCGGAAATGAAAAATTCAAGAATCGCGGAATAATTCTTGATGTTGTTAATGGAATAAATTATGCGACTGCCTCTGATATCAACAATGATGGGCAAACTGATTTCGTTGTCGCAACAAAACGCGGGTGTAAAAAAGAAGATGTTTGCGTAGATTTGTATAAAAATAATAACGGCTATTTTACGCGGGAAAATTTCCCAATCAAAACATCAAAACGCGTGAATATGATTGTGGCTGAAGACTTTAACAAAGATGGATTTAAAGATTTGGCCGTATCTGACAGCGTTGGAACGGTCCGAATTTTCTATAACAACAATGGAAATATCGCTTCCGTTGGACAAAAACTTGGTAATCTTGGAGTTCAAATTGATCCAACTGAAAACCTTTCAAGCAATGTTTTGGTTTATCATAGTGGAATCAAAATAACTGAAGCTCCACCTATCCCCGGAAGATACACCTTGGCGCTTCCGGATAAAAGTAAGACTACAAATATTCCGGAAATGCAGGCGGACTTTGCCGCAACCATGGCAGAGCTTGATAAATTTGAAGGCGAAGTCGATCCGATGGCAAAAACAATCGAAACAGACTTTGCAATTTATAACTCTGATAATGCAAAAAATGCCGGTGTTACGATTGATAAACGTGCAAGTGTTGCAAAAGAAGAACTTGATGTCGGCGATATTATGAATTACACAATCACAGTTAAAGCAAAAACCAATGTTTCCAATTTATGGCTTGCTGATCGCCTTAATGGCTTTACGGAAATTGATAAAAATTCCATAAAATATAACTCTAAGCCTTGCGATACGACTTTCAAATGCTATGAAACCGGTGATGCCGAAGCTCCTTATATTCTTGGTGGCGTTAGCATTCCATCCGGCACAACTGTAAAGATTACTTATTCGGCAAAAATCACAACTTTGCCAAAAATAAATATAACTGCGATTAAAAATTCGCCTGATGTTCCGGTTGCTTCCGATATTCCTGCAATTCTTGCAAATCCTGAAGGAAATACTTCCGGATCTGTTGTTTATTTTTATCCAAATGGAGATCCAAACCCTGCAACAAATACAACTTCATTCACGCAAATTTCTGCTGGTGGAGAAGAAGCAACGACTGATGCCGGCGAAAAGGCAAAGGATCCTTTTGAAGCTGTAACTGACTTGTTTAAAACAACTAAAACCACCCTTCCCGGCTTTAATCTTGCTGATTCTGATAATGAAGATGGCGCAACTGAAATTGCCGGTGGAGGAGATTCAAACACACTTCCTGAAGGCGTGAAAAAAGAAATGGAAGATTATAATAATCAGCTAATGAGCAATGATTCAGACATGGATGGCACGCCTGATCTTCTTGATGATGTAAATAATGCTTACCAAGCCGGTGCCGCGATTGTGGGTGATGCCGGAAAAAAACTTGACGAAGCCGCTAACGCTATTGAAAGCGGAATTGCAGCTCTTAGATGCTCCGGCGGTTGTATCCCAACGCCAATCAACATAGCATTCCTTGTTCCCGGCATGATAAATGTAATGGGCGTACCCTCAGGCTTTACCGAGGGTCTTCCTGTTTTTGGAACAGGTTGTCCAAACATCACTCCGATCTGGCCGCCAACCCCATATCAATCGTCAAATGGATTCAGGCTTTATATTTCCCCAACATTAACAGCAAAAGTTGGAATGGGATTTTGCACAGGTGGGCCTTACCTTACAGGTCAGTGCTTCACCGTTGCTCCACCAATCCCAAGCGGAGGACTTTGCGATACGATCGCAAGCGGCATGTCAAATGCGGTTTCACAAGCTGGATCTGTTGCTCAATCAGGTATAAGCGGAATGACAACCATTGTTTCCGATCCAGCCGGAGATAGCAGTGGCAAAACAAGCGGATTCAAGTCTAGTCCCGCGTTTAAAGGATATAAAGTTGCAAACATCAGTGGTTCAAAAAACATATCAATACCCGGCTTCCCTGCCGTCATTGCAAAATGGCTCGATCGACAAATTGAAGAGGCTGTTAACAAGCTAGGAGATGGCCCGGATATTTACTTTATTTATCCGAAATGGAGCTCTATAACAGGATCTGTTCAGCCTCAAAAAACTAATTTCACAGGAATAAAACAGCTTTTAACATACATAAATAGTATTCCTATTATTCAGATTGAAGGAAGAGATGTTATGCTTCGCGTTCCAACTCTCACTAAAAAAGAAGTTGATAAAGCTGTTAATGATTACAAAGCGTTTAAAAGAGATTTGGACAATGAAATCGAAAGAGTAAAAAGTAAAATCAAATGTAAATATGACGCTAAAAAGGGTGGATATTACGCACCGGAGCCATATGAACAGCTTTGTTCAAAATTAACGATTAATGCGGCCGGACTTTCCAGATCCATTGAGAAAAATATTGACGCGCTTGAACAATGGAAAATGTTCCCTAAGAAAGTTATTGAATTTAGAAACTTTGAAGCAAAATATGCAAGACAAATCATAAATTATTTAACTGTCATAACCGACTATGTTGGCGGTTATATGCAAAGACAGCAACACCGCATTGAAGCATGGATGGAAGCCATAAAAAAGATTAAAAAAATACTTGAAAACTGGCAACTGCTTCTTGATATTATGGTTGATTATCAAACTTCTTGTGACTCCTGTAAGTCAGACAGATTTTCACTTCTTGAAATTTTGTTGAAAATTTTTGCGGCAATTCCCGATCCTCCGGTTGTGCAATTCCCAAAAATTCCCGACATAGTTCTTGATGTTTCACAAATACAAGCCGGAATAAAAATCATATGGCCGGACCTTATCTTTATGCCTGAAAAGCTCGTTATTCCGCCTTTACCAAGGCTTAAGTTCCCTGATATCGTTCCCGGCATTGAAATAGAATTATTCGAATTGCCTGTAATTCCCGCACCTCCACCGCTGCCGGATCTGCCTAACTTGCCGCCTCTTCCTTTGATTAAACTGCCGGATCTTCCACCTGCTCCAATTATTCCGGACCTACCTTCTGCGATAAAAAAATCGAGCGATATACTCAAGAAGTTAATGAAAATATTATGCCTCCTTAAAAAAGGATTTACCCCTGTTCCTGAAACAAGCTTAAAAACTGAAATTGAAAATATCACGCAAAGATCATTAAATCCACCTCTTTCGATCGACATATCAATGCCAATCCAAACGCCTGCAATATCTTATTCAATGATTGATAGAATCACCGTTGAAGTAAAAATTAATGCACAAGTTAAAACTGAAAAAATTTACGATTCTGCAAAAAAACTTGCTGACACTATGAATGAATATACTCACGCAATCGTAAAAGTCGTTAATTCAAGCATAATGAATGTAAGAAATGCTGTTGATAAAGCCACTCAACCAAACATTAATGTTCCAAACGTTCAACTCAATAAAAAACTTGGCACGTTTAAAGAAAACAATAATCCATATATAAATCTTGTTGCAACGCAAACGTTTATAAATCCAAAAGACATTCCAAATGCTATTAATTTCAAAAATGTTTCCGGAGATTCTTATATCGAAAACCTCAAATCTTCTTTGATCGCTTACACTAAATCGAGTAAAAATCTTGCCTATGATGCTCCACATATAAGCAGATTCTTGGCTTCTGCGGGCGGAATACCAATCCCCGATTCAATTGCGAAAATGCAGGAAGAAGCCAGTAAAACCGCTACACCAAGAGGAATATTCATTTACAATAAAGAACAAAATGTTAACGAAAAACTCGTTAACTACATAGAAGACATTAGAAATAACAGCCAAATAATTTACCTTGATGCTGATAATGATGGTGATGAAGATGTAATTTTATCTTTTAATGGCGATATTTATTTAAAAGAAAATTATAAGATCGCACACGAATCCGATAAACATTTCACAGGGTTTGATGATGATGAAATTGACGATCTTTTGCCTAATGCATCCTCTGTTAATGCATTTGCCGCTGATTATAAAAATAAAAGCGCGACGTTTACATGGATGCCATCCGGTCAAAAAAACCTTGCAGGCTATGAAATAACATATCGTGGAACAGATGGTGTTCATAAAGTTAGACTTGCTCTTGGCGAACCAAAAGAAAACGAAGAAAAGCTAGTTGCCGGCACAAGCCCAACATATAGCTTGACTCTTGAAAATGGCGTTTATTACGCACAAATCGCGTCATTTGATACTGACAATAATTATTCAACGATTTCCGGAGCAAACCTTCTTGCCCCACAAATATGCTCAGACACTTCTGCTCCGATGCCAAATGCCGGACCAAGCAAGATCCGAACTCCTGTTCTTAAAGCTGTTCGAATTGACGCGAGCGGATCCATTGATCAAGGTGGCGAAGTAACAAGCTATTTCATAGATACAAATCTTGAGAAAGACGATAACGGCGACTCGGACCCAACGAATGATAAAAATATGAATAATGGCTCAAATCCAATATTTATGATGGGGCCTTATGAAGACCTTGGATTCCAAAATATAAAAGTTTATGCAGTTGATCAGTCCGGAAATATGGCCGGTCAAGATATTGAAATTGAAGTTTATTCTCCTGACGTTGAATTGACTGCTATCTCTTACGAAAGTAAAAATGCTTATGGAAAAACGGTTCCTCCGGAAAGTGAAATGCCAATAACTCTTGTTCGTGATAGAAATGGAAAAGTTGACACTCTTGGCGAGTACATAACGAATTCCAAGGGTGAATTTAAAGCCGAACCTTTAAGCACTGAAGGAAAAATCGTTATTAAAAATTCAAAAGGCGAGATCGTCGCCGAGTATGATGAAGCAACCGGAAAATTGACTCCAACAAAAGAAGGATATTATCTTGATATCACTCCAAGCACCGGCGGAATGCCTCCGATGATAAATTTGAGAGATAAAGACTCTAATATTTTGATTAGTATTTTTTATATTGCTGATGCCAATACTGACACAAAGCTTGATTCTTTGGACATTGAATATACACAGGAGGATGTAAAAGATATGGTTGGCGTTCATTCAAAAGATATCAATCTTGAAGACGAATTTGTATTTAGAAAAATTGCCGGCGATGACCCAACTTGGTTTGGTTCGACCGAAATTATTTATAAAAACAACAACAAAAGAATCGCCTTGATTGATACCCTTGGAAATGTTTATATTCTTGATTCAAGGGCGGGAATGAGGCTTAAGAGCGTGAATCCAAGCGACCCTTATGTGCTTGAAATTTTGTTTGATGGCAAAGTTATTGGTGAAGTTTTTGTATCAATAAAACTTCCTGCGCCACTCAATCTTGTTTCAAAAGATATGTTTGCGAAAAACTTTGGCACAAATGAAATTGTAAAAAATCCGGGAAGTAAAAATACACCTTCGTTCAAAGATATTCCTCTTGATAGCAAATATTCAAATGCTGTTGAGACGCTTAAAAAGCGCGGAATCATCCAGGGATATACCGATAAAACCGGAGAATATTTTAGACCTGAACAAAATATAACAAGAGCTGAATTTACTAAAATGATTCTACGAATGCTTTGTATTTTCCCCGGAAAAGAAGCAAAGAGTGCCCCTGCGGTATTCAACGATATTCCATTCACAAAATCTTTACCTTGGTATTTTGATTACACAAAAGAAGCGTTCTTGCGAGAACTTATATTTGGATATCTTGGAGAACAAGACGCAAATGGAATGAATCCGTTTAAGCCTCAAGCAAATATATCGCTTGCAGAAGCTGTAAAAATTGTCATTGAAGCGCTTTATATGCAAAAGATTATTGATTTTGAAAGACCTGGATTGCAAGCGCCTTGGTATAAACCATATATATTTATGGGACAGGATTTAACGCCGTTCTTGAAAAGCGTTAATGATGTTAATGAAAGCTTTATTATAACAACGGGCCAAGCAAGAGACCCTGAAAAACTTCTTACAAGAGGCGAATTCGCGGAAATTGCGAATAGAGTTATCAATGTTTATGACTGTTCAAATCTTGATTCTGATAAAGATGGTATGACTGATATTTGGGAAGCTGATCACGCTTTGAATAATCTTATGAATGACGCGGACGATGATCCGGATAAAGATGGACTGAAAAATATTCAGGAATATCAGAACCAAACAGACCCATTAAATCCGGACACGGATGGCGATGGACTTAAAGACGGTGAAGAAATATTTACTTATAAAACTTCGCCAATCAATCCTGATACTGACGGCGACATGCTTACAGATGGCGAGGAAGTTCTTAAATATATGACAAACCCATTGAATCCAGACACTGATTTTGGCGGCGTTCCGGATGGAGTTGAAGTTAAACGAGGCACTGATCCTCTCGATCCTCTTGATGATTTTGGAAAATCAGATAGTAGATTGCCGCCTGGAGTTTATGGAATTTTGGCTGACTGCAATGCTTGTCCATGCCCTGCAACGATCGAACATACTGCACAACTTTTACCCGGCGATATCATCTATGCGACGATTACGAATAAAAAACATGACAAAATATTTAGCAAGAGTAATGAAATAATTGTTAACCCACAGGCCTTATGAAAAAAATATTAATAACAACCCTAGCAGTCCTAATCCTCTCCCTATTTGGGCTTAATTATGCGATGAATTTGGCGTTTGCGCAGGAGGCGGCAGCGCAAGACCCTGCCGTAACCGACACCTGTTTAACGAGTATGAAAAAATATTTTGACGGCGAAGACGGCATAAGCGGTGCAAATAAAGAATTCCGCACAGACATTGAAAACCATTTCAAGAATAAATCTTCAACCAGTTCCCTTTTGGGCGCAGGGGTCCAGCGTTACGAAAGATACAAACTGGATGCCGCGGCAGAATTTAATAAAGTGGCTTTCGCTAAACTTAGTAATGCGCAAAATAGTGCTTTTCAAGAATCTGAATATTCAGGATACAACCAATGCTATTACGAAATGCAAAAACAGATTCAAGATGCCAAAAAAATCGTTATGAATGACATAAAAATAACAACGTATAAGAAAAAACAAACGATTCTAATCGAAAAATACGATTCAATTTCGGAAAAAATGCGAAAACTTAACATATCGCTTGCTGAACTGAACGCCTTTTTCGCAACTATGAGAGACAAGATCCCGGGATTTATAAAAGATTGCTTATAAAACTTATGAATAAAAAATACAAAATCATTATTGCCGGACTGATCATAACGGGAGCCATTGCCCTGATAATGTTTTTTGTTCCAAATAAGGCTCAAACTTCAGGCAATGAACCGCCTATTGATCCTTTGACTGCGCTTGATGCCGCTGATCAAAAAAGCTTTGATAGCTTAAAAGAGGTTTATCACGAATCTATGAATGAACTCTTTAATGAAGCCTTTAGCAGAATAACTGCCGGGAATGCTTTAACTAAAGCTCCTGATGAAACCGATACAAAAGATGAGGCATGCTTGCCTACAAAAGAACCTCTTAACGTAAGCACGTATTGCGTGGCAGTTCGAGGCGCAAAACTTTATATGAATTATGGAGACAGGCTTGATTATATAAAAAGCAGTATAAACATAGGAATCTTTAATAATACAAACGTTGTTGGCCAAGGTGCCGTCGTCGCTGATCTGGAAATTAAAGGTAAAGCCGTTGAAAAAGAAATCGCAGATGCTAAAAAAGCGCTCGACGTAACCGTAAACGCATATAAAGAGTTTCAATATGCTTATCCAATGCACAAGGCTTATGAAAAAACATTTAAATTACTTGTTAAATATAGGGATTTACTTGGCGAAATAAGAGGTCAAGTTGAATTCTTCCCGTCAAAATTTATTGATGCCACAACCTCAAAGTGCGAATAACACGCCGCGCCATAGGCGACACCTTATGAAAAAAATATTAATAACATCACTGGTAATCTTGCTTCTCGGAACAACACTGAGCACTCCGGCATTTGCGGAAGATTCTTCAAGCTTGCCTCTTAGCAATAAAAAATTATTTACAAAAATGCTTAGTGCCGCAGGAATAGATAATCCTGAATACGAATTTAAACTATCTGATATTTTTGGAAGTGATGAAAAATCCTATGGTCAAAACCTATATCTCGCTTTGTACCAAAAAGTTGCGGTTGAGCCTGAACAATCAGCCTTGGATAAAGTTGCACAGATGAAGGGATTAAGCGCAGAAGAAGCACAGTCCGTTCTTAATGGCACGATTGGACCGCTCATCCAAGCTCACCCAAAAGTTTCACAAGATCAAGCCTTGGAATGGGCCAAGCAAATGAGACAGCTCTATCAAGATAGCGTTGATACTGCCAGCTTTAGCGCCGAAGCTGAAGCTGAAGTCATGCCAACTGAAATATTCGCTAATAACGACACTTCTGATTCGGGATTCGACCTTGTTGCGGATCTTAATGACATTGAAAAAATCCTGTTTATTGACGTTGCCGCTGTTGACGTTATGCAAACTTATTCAGGTGGACAGCCTTCAAAGGACACAAAGAAGCCGCAAGATATAGCTCCCGGACCAGAACCTTCGCTTGCAAACCCGCAGGATGAACAAATTTCATCGCCTTTAACTTCGAGTGGCGATAAAAACGCTATTCCTAAAAAAAGTACGCCAAAATCCAAGATTGGACCAAAGCCATTTGGCACGCTATATGCCCCTGAAGCCGATAAAAATGCCCCGGAGACGGAGTCGGTTCCCGCAGACCAAGTCGCTATAGATAATGCCTGTCCAAGCGATCCAACTCTTGATGCAAGCATTGAAGAATATGACCAAACCCATGAAGCTTCAGAACCAACACTCTCTTCCGGTAATAAAACTAATTCGAATAGCTCCACCGGTTCAAAAAACAACAACGGAAATTCCGGCGACAACAATGACTCAAATGCAGGCAACTCGAATGCAAATGACTCTTCCGGTTCCGGCTCTGAAAATATATTTGACGTAAAAGATATAGATCCGCTTCCGGCTAAAATTGAGATGGCTCCGGCAGGTAAGCATCAAACAACCAACCTTTGTCCCGATGGCGCACTCTTCTGCGTAAAAATTTCCACACACTCTGCAAAATATGGCACTTACACTCCTTCTGATCCTTGCATCGCATGCCACGTTGAAAAGATGAACGAAGCCATGAAAAAGCTTGTTTCTCGCAATCTTATGCCTAAAAAAATGACCGGAAATCTCATGGAAGTCGCAAAATGTAAAAAAGGATTCAAGTTAAGCAATCTTCTTAACATCAATCTTATTACGGTCCCAATGCCTATCAAAACGCCTGAAGGCAAAGAAGACTCCTTTGGCAAAAATATTATGGATGAAATTAAGCATTTTATTAATACCTCCACGCTTTTCAAAACCGGCGAAGACTTTAACAAGGCTGCTGAGATCACCGATTCATGGAAATCCTCTGCCACAACGCAAGAAGACGCGTTTGCCCAAATCCAGCAAATGATCCAAGCAAATAAAAATCAAGCTGAAGTAAATCTTAAAGTTAAAGAAGCGGAGCTGGATAGTTATTCACAAGGCTCGTTCTTCCAGCAATTAATGCGTCAACTGGAACAAATGAATATATTTTTTGAAAGCTTTAAAACCACTATCGAAGAAACTAATAAAGTTTGTACGAAAATAATTGGAAAACCTTATGTACCATAAAAAAACCAACAATTTGTTTAAAAAAATATCCGCTTTTGCGCTTATTTCTGCTGTGCTTTGCGGCTTTATAATTGTTCGCGATTATAACAAGCCAACCATCACAAAAGCTGAAAGCTGCTCTGCTATTAATTATTATAATGACTTTGATATATTTTTGAGCAATCTTGTTAGCTACGACGATTTCTCTGAATATTTTAAAGACATATTTAGCAGGAATTCATGCCAAAGAGACGACATCTTTATGCTTGAAACCCTTATACAAAAGCAAACAAAGCTTATCAGACAAGCTTATGAAAATTGTAACAATGGAATTCTCGACAAGCTTACTACAAAAGCTTATTTGCTTCAGGTTGAACTTATGTATCTCCGAAAATTTGCATTAAATAATCCGGACAAAGCCGCCGGACAGCCCGAAATGGTTGCCAATGACTTGGTTTATACCAATTTGTGGACGGAATTTGTGAAAAATAAAAAGATATTTAAAGACAGCCAATTTATTGATGTATATAAGCAAATAGCTGCGAAATATGAAACAAAATTGGATGCATACAATAATTGCGTTGATGTTTCATGGAAAGATTTAACCGAGAAATGGGATGAATTTGTCGCGATGCGCGCAGGCATGACTCCAGCTGTTGATAGAATGAAGCAAAGCATCCAAAATAAAGAGAAAAAAATAAATGAAGCTCCGCCAAAAAGTCGTGCCAATTTAATGGAAAGCTTGTTTGCGCTTGGCATAAATGGGGTTGATGCCCCACAGGGCTTGAACGAGATCGTCCAAGAATATCAAAAAAATAAACCGGGATTCATGCCGGATATTTCGGAAGTCAATGACCCAAATAACCCAGCCGAAGATAAACCTAAGACTGAGAGCGGCTCAAACACAACAGGCGTTGGATTCGATAATCTTATAAACAAATACGCCAGCGAAGCCGCCAGATATGAAAAAGAAAAAGACTCTACCGATGTTCTTACAAAATATCGCTTTCTATATAGGGATGATGCGGACGAGTCTATAAAAGCCTTAATTGAAAAAATAGACGATCTTAATAAGACTATTGAAGGCACCTTCCCCGTTGAACAGAATTTATTCAAGTGCACGAAGGAAATTAAGGCCAAGCAGTGCAAGAACAAAAGCTAAATCGAACGGCCAAAAACCCTCTGAGGGGTTGAGGGTTTTTATAGCTTTTCTAGGGCTAAAGGTACTTTCTTTTGTGGTCTTCCTTTTGTGTTTTGGTTGTTTTTTTGTCGTAACTTTCGGTTTTTCTAGGGCTAAAAGTAATCTGATTTTTTATTTATGAGCATAGCGCAGCATTACACCGAGAATCGCGCCTTTTAACTTATTCTTGAGAATCTCTTTATAGTTCTGCTGTACAACTGAAGCTGTCATTTCACGAAGCAGAGCCTCTTCACATTCCCATTTGCAATAAGGGCAATTTCGCATATTCGACGAAACTGACTTCCCGCAATTTAAACAATTGACTATCATTTTTTTTATTTTACTCAATCACGAAATGATCTTTCCCCGAACCAGATTTTATAATTCTTAAGGCACTTCCCTCAGTCTTGGCTACCCCTGTTGGTTTGCGCTTGGCAGATGTATCCTCGACTTTTTGGCTTAATGACTCTGTAAAATTCTCAAGGTCCGCTTCTTTAATCCTGTACATACGTCCAATCTTTATCGCTTGCAGGCGTTTTGATTTTATCAATTTCAAAACTGTGAAAGGGTGAACCTGCAAAATTTTTGCGACTTGTTCGGATGTCAAAAAATTCTCTGTCATTTTTAATTGTTTTAAATTCCTGCTGATTATACTACATTACATTCAATTTCAGCAAATTTTATTAAACTTCATTAAATTACATTAAACTTCTGACAACTTTATTTAAAAGAACATTATTTCGTGAAACCACTATATACAATTTAACACAATTTTTCAAGTGGTTTGTAAAGTGAATTTAACGTAATTTTGTTTAATTACTCTTAATTTTATTAAAGTTTATTGAATTTGGTTAAATTCTATTAAATTTTAGATAATTATATTAAATTCTAATAAAGAATATTAAACTTTATTAAAGTTTAGTGAATGTTTTTATAAAATTACTCCTTTTCAGAAAAAAATCTTACATCATTGTTGGGACCTACTGAATGAAAAAGCGACACTGCTCCCGTATGTTCAAAAAGATAACGTTCGTCGGCAGAAGCCACTACCACCCGTTTCCCTTCTAATCTCGCTGTAAGCCCACTTAAATCAACCCCATACCTCTCGCTTGCTACATAAGCTTGAGCCAGCGGTTCATTTTCAAATTCCACTACCATTCGAAATGCAGTTGTCGGAGGACATTCTCCCGGCAACGCCTCATCGCCTGCACTAGTAAAAACGTTTAAACTCATAATCAATCGATTTATATTAATATAATAACATAATTCGATGTATTAATCAAATGAAATTGCCTCCGTCCCCCTATCTTTTCAACCATTTCCCCGTAAGCGAAGATTTATTCTTCATAATCTCTTCAGGTGTGCCTTTTGCAACTATTTCACCGCCAAGGTTGCCGCCAGCAGGTCCAAGATCAATCACGTGGTCAACTGACTTAATTACGTCCAAATTGTGCTCAATCGTGATGATTGTGTTCCCTTTGTCGGTTAAACGATGCAAAACTTCAAGTAGCTTCTTAATATCGTCAAAATGAAGGCCCGTAGTTGGTTCGTCGAGAATATATAGCGTTTTACCTGTAGAACGCCTTGAAAGCTCTGTAGCGAGCTTAATCCTTTGCGCTTCACCTCCTGAAAGCGTTGTTGCAGGCTGTCCAAGGTGAATATAGCCGAGTCCAACATCCTGAAGCGTTTCCAGCTTGATTTTGATGTTTGGTATGGCTGAAAAGAATTCAACGGCTTCATCAACAGTCATATCCAGCACCTGTGCGATATTTTTGCCTCTATAACTGATCTCAAGGGCTTCGGAATTGTATCTTTGGCCCTTACATTCTTCACAAGTGACATAAATATCAGGTAAGAAGTGCATTTCTATCTTTTTTGTACCTTCACCGGCACAAGCTTCACAACGACCTCCTTTTACGTTAAAGCTGAATCTTCCGGCTTTATAACCGCGAAGCTTTGCTTCCGGTGTCATGGCAAAAATGTCTCTAATATCGGTAAAAACGCCTGTATATGTTGCCGGATTTGAGCGCGGAGTGCGTCCAATTGGAGATTGATCAATATTGATAACTTTATCTATATTTTCGACTCCTTCGATTTTGTCGTGCTTGCCCGGATTTGTGCGTGAACCATAAACGTCCTGCATTATACGTTTTACAAGAACGTCATTTATAAGCGTTGATTTACCTGAGCCCGAAACGCCTGTGACACCGATAAACATTCCGAGCGGGAATGAAACTGTAAGATTTTTCAGATTATGCTCACGAGCACCGGTTATTTTAATAAATTTGCCGTTTCCTTTACGCCTCGGCTTTGGCTCATAGACGAGCTTTTTGCCACTTAGATATTGACCTGTTGACGATTTTGGATTTTTCATAATTTCTTCCGGCGTTCCTTGTGCAACCACCTCTCCACCATGCTTCCCTGCTCCGGGGCCAATATCAAGAATAAAATCTGCGGATTTCATCATATCCACGTCGTGCTCAACAACAATAACCGTGTTATCAAGATCACGAAGCTGCATAAGAGTTTGAATAAGCTTTTCATTATCGTCTTGATGAAGCCCGATTGTTGGCTCATCCAAGACATAAAGCACGCCTGAGAGCTTTGAACCGATTTGCGTTGCAAGCCTGATTCTTTGCGCCTCACCTCCGGAAAGTGTGTTTGCCGAACGATCAAGAGTTAAATAAGGCAAACCAACATTCATAAGGAATTGTAAACGATTTTTAATTTCAGATAGTGGAAGCTTTGCGATTTCCGATTCGTTTTTTGATAAAACCACTGTACCTGCGAATTTTAAAGCTTCATCAATCGACATTTGCGAAACATCGACAATCGACTTTTTATCAATTGTTACAGCCAAAACTTCAGGTTTTAATCTTGCGCCATGACAAGTTGGACACTCAAGAATGCGCATAAAACCTTCTATTTTCTTGCGGACGTAATCTGAATCGGTTTCCATATATCTTCGCTCTAAATTGGGAATTACGCCCTCGAAAGTTGTATTGTAATCGCCCTGAAAACCGCTTACTGCAATGTCATCGTCGGAGTCATCGTCTGAATCGCGAGAAATGGAGTTGCCTATTCTGACTGTGTATTTTTTATCGCCAGTGCCTTGCAAAACCAACTCCATAGCCTCTTTTGATAATTTTCCCACAGGTTCGTCCATAGAAAATTTGTTTGCTTTTGCGACAGCTTCAAGAATTCTGTTATACCAAGTCAAATGCGAAGTCGTTGAAGACCAAGGCATGATTGCGCCTTCCCCAAGCGTTAAACCCTTGTTTGGCATAACAAGATCGGGATCGATCTCCAGCTTTGTACCAAGCCCGTGACAAGTCGGACATGCGCCATGCGGGCTATTAAAAGAGAACATTCTCGGTGAAATTTCCGAAATACTGATGTTACAAGTTGGGCATGCATATTTATCCGAATAAATCTCTTCTTTTTTAGTATCAAAATCCTGCACGATAATCGTTCCTTCACCGTGTTTTATGGCTATTTCAACGGAATCTGCGAGCCTTGAACGATCCGGATTTGGCATATCAATCTCCTGCCCCGAAGGAAGGTTTTTTTTGATTGGCTTGAAGTTTTTTACGACCAAACGGTCAACAATAATATCAATTGAGTGTTTTTTATTTTCATCGAGCTCGGGAACTTCAAGAATACTATATGCATTACCATCAACACGTGCCCTAACAAAGCCAAGTTTCTTGATTTTTTCAAATATCGCTTGATGCGCACCTTTTTTATCACGAATAAGCGGCGCCATAATCATAATTTTGGCATCTTCTTTCATATCCGAGATTATTTCCACAATTTGGCTGACACTTTGACGCGTAATCGGCTTGCCGCATTTTGGACAATGAGGATGGCCGACTTTGGCGAATATAAGCCTTAAATAGTCATAAACTTCCGTGATTGTTCCAACTGTTGAACGCGGATTTCGCGGCGCAGATTTTTGATCAATTGAAATTGCGGGTGAAAGTCCGTCGATGGAATCCACGTCCGGTTTTTCCATTAATTGCAAAAATTGTCGCGCATAAGTTGAAAGCGATTCAACGTATCTGCGCTGACCTTCCGCATAAATTGTATCAAAAGCGAGAGTTGACTTGCCTGAGCCGGAAAGCCCTGTAATAACCGTTAATTTGTTCTTTGGAATTTCTACGGAAATGTTTTTCAGGTTGTGCAAACGCGCGCCTTTTACTGTAATTTTATCAATCGACATAGGTTTAAATTCGAATAAAAATTAAGTGTGTGTAATTTTAGCACGAGATTCGCACAAAAGTCAAAAGGCAAAGCTTAAAAGTATAAAGCGGCCGTTTTTGAGCTCGGTCTGCCGTGGGCCGGCCCAAAAAATCATCACAAAAATAAAACTTATTGCTTGATATAGATTTCTGCCGCGCGGCAAGCTCAGCTTTTAACCCGACTTCAAATCTCGACTTTAGAAGCACTCATTAATCCTCCTCTAATCTTATTCATTATTGCGCCAATTGGAGTCACGCCGTTCTTTCTTGCTTCCGCTGCTCCAACTAAAATATCCCATAAAAGATCCCTGTCTTTACCAACATTTGTAGACACTATATCTTCCGCTGAAACTACCCCTTGCATCTGCCTTGTAACCGCCACGGAAACGATCTTTTCTCTATATGATTCTTGCGATTGAGCATTCACTGCGGCTTCTCTTGTTCTTTTTGTTAATTTAGCGCCATTTTTTTCGAGTTCTTGAATTCGTTTGATATATCCATCCAAATTATGCATAACGTCTATCCTTGATATCATCTGCGCTTCTTCCGAACGAACCATGAAACGAATATCCAAATTTTTAAAATAATTTATAAAAACGGCTTGAGTTAGCTGATCCCTGACTCTTCTATCTGATGAACTACCTTCCATTATTCTTTTTACATCTCTAATATTTGTTCCATCTTTTTTAAAATTCTCAGCTATTTCTGCGGCTACGGCCTGCATATCCTGTTTTGCTTTTAATCCCGCAATTTTTCCACCGAGCTGCGTTAAAATCTCGTTTGACTCAGCAGCTTCATCCGCCTCTCCCGGCGCACTTATTAATCTTGGACCTGCAACCATTTTGTTTTTGTTTTAAATTTACTATAAAGGCCTTACGCTTGTCGTTCTTTTGCCTAATGCTCGCATGCCTGCCATTCGCTTTTCTATACTGCGACCTTTATCATTCTCCGCTTTTAACCTATCGCGAGTTTCTTTTAAAATGCCTTGAATAACAGGATTTCCCGCAACTTCAGCAGCATCTTTTTTAGGCAAATACTCAGCTAATGCAACGATATTTTGATACATAGCCTTTTCTCCAACAGAGACAACTTGTGGCAAATTCGCCTTACCGCCTCCGACAGGGCTTGTTCTTGCTATTTCCATCATAAGTTGAATAGCAACCTGCGAAAGAACTTTATTTGCTATTGTGTCACGATCTTCATAGCCACTAATTCCTGTTAGAATTGGCATTGTCATGTCCAAAATGACTTTAACATCTTTTGGGCTTGCCATAACCGTTTCCGTTATAACCCTTGCCGTTTCATTTAAAGCTTCTCTTCGTTCAGCAGTATCGTCCATAAAATGCGTTACTCCTGCTTTTTTTGACTTTGGCGAGCGAATTGTTTGCGATGGCTTGATGTATTCGTGAAATCTTTCCCTCAATGCCTCTCTAAATGATGGTGTTTTTGGAACTGTATCCATGATAATTATTGTTATGTTTTTATTTTTGTTTTAATAATTAGCTCGCAACTTCTCTTGATTCCAGCATGTCGTATTGCTTGTGATTTTGCTTTAAATCAAACAAATGATTGATGTATATAAATCCGGCGACAAGATATGGAATTAAAATAAATGTCCAGTTAAGTTCCAAAAATACGTTATAAATGGCATGCAAACCTGCCGCGATCACAAGCCCTTTCGCAATGTTTATTTTCCTAAAAAGAACGTCCGTATCTTTGATGCGCCATTTGTATAAAAGTTCGAAAAAGCTGTCTAATTTGCGAGTTTTAAGCTCTTCTTTGAGTATTGGTTTTGCAAAGCATGCAAGTCCATAAAAATAGCCAAAAATACCCGAAAACATAACGTGCGCAAAACTTGAGAAAATCGATCTGAAAATAAAAGGCGCAAGAATATTTTGACCACCTTGATGAATCCAAATGTTATAAAAATACATGATGTTTTCCGTGAAAGAGAAGCCAAGAGCGGCAATTATACTGAATTGAATGACGTCGTCGATATTCTTAAAATCATCTTCTTCGTCCGCAACGCGAACCGCAAAATTCTTCATTGTTTCCTCGATAATTCCAACGATTATGAATGTGATTATGACGCTAAGCGGAACCGTAATAAATCTTGAAAAACCGATGTAATCGTCACTGAATGCCTGTGTATAGCGGAAAAAATTGAGCCATGGAAAATACTGCCATGAGAATTTATAGAGCAAAATCGGGAAAACCGAAGTCGCGCCCGCTAGAAACGTAATCAAAATCATACTGCGTCTTTCCGGCTTTTTGAGGTAAAAAACATATCCCCACACCAAAACAGGTACGATCGCAAGCAATATTGAGCCTATGATTTGGACTATTTGGCTGTTTATTTTGGTTTTTGTTTAGTTTGTGTAATTATAGCACGAAATACTAAAATTGGCAAGTCAACACGGGGACGGAGGCAGTTTTCCTTGACATATTGTGTAATTTGCCAAATAATAAAGTCCTTTAATTAAAATAATTATGAATAATAGATTAATGGACAATCGCTTTTCTATAGATGCCGGAACCGGTCCGTGCAGAGAATATGATCGAAGACCCGGAGAATTCAGCACTAGAGAAAAAACTATACTAAGAGCGGCAGGCAATGCGGTAAAAGAAGCGCTTACCAGATTTATGGCTGTTTTGGATGGCACCGCATTTCATGATGGAAATGGCGCAAAACTGGCACTTAACACAAGCGGATCTGTGCCTGACGCAGATCTTGATAGTCATAATGTAAAAAAGGCCGATGCCTTGGCCGATACTCTTTCAAGCCGCATGCAAGGCCTTATGGGATTATATTTGAAAGGAGTTGGTGATGGAACGGAGAATGGAGCCCCTGTTACTGGACTTATCAAATCTGATGCGGATTTTAGATTTGGTGGCAGTGAAAAAGGTCCAAAAAATACTGCTCATTTAATCACTATTCCACTAGAAGAATTGAGAAGAATGTGTTTTGGAATTGATGACCAGAGAATTGTTAGTATGGCTGAGCCTTCGCATAGAATTCCCGGCAGCAAACCGGAACCAATAGAAGAAACTCCAAACGAAAAACAAGTTCGCGTAACCTTGAAAAGAAATGAGTTTGTCAGAAGAGTCTTGCACGCAATTGACGAAAAAATGACACCATTCTTCCGTGGATTAAGAGATCAATATCATAATCCAACTTTCAGTGATTCGGCGGATTATAAAATTGGATATTTAAGATGCGTTTATGAATTAATGCCAAATGGCGATTTAAAGATAAGCCTGCTTAGAAAATGCAATAGTCCACTGCCTGATAATGCTAATTATCGCGGAGAGGCTGTTGGAATGTTTTTCAGGGATCATTTTGAGGAACAAGAAAATGCGACCACTACAAGGCTGTATGAATAATTCCCTTATTATAGCTCCGCATCCTGATGATTCGCCTTTGGCTTGTGGCGGGACTATTGTTAAAATATTGCTAGAAGGTGGCGATGTGCGCGTCGTTAATATGACTGATGGCAGAAATTCTCATCTTGCAACGTTTGGAATTTCAGAAAAACCGACCCCTGATGAATTAGCTGAAATAAGGCGAAACGAGGAGCTTGATTCGGCTTCTGTTCTTGGAATTCCACATGGCAATCTGACGTTTCTTGGATTTGAAGATGGTGCGCTTGGAAAATATGTTGAAGAGGCAAAAGAAGAGCTTATAAGAATTTTAAGCGCAAATTTTCCTGATGAAATTTATGTACCGGCAAGGACAGATAGGCACCCTGATCATGTTGCGGCAAATTTGGCTATAATGGCTGCTTTACGAGAATTACAGCGACCGGTGGCGGTTCTTGAATACACGACTTGGACAAAGAGTCATCTTGACACGGATGACAGGGTTCAGCCTGTTCTTGCTCATGAAGGACTTGTTCGCGTTAATGATATAACGGGTTTTCTTGGGCTAAAAAGGCTCGCAATCGAACAGCATCAAAGTCAAATTGCTTTAAATCCAAGATGGCCACTGCAAGCAAAACCTGTTTTGGATGAGGATTTTTTAAGGCCGTATTTTGAAAGACCGATGGAAAGATTTGTGGAAACGAGGATGTTTTGAGCTTGCCGCGCCTGAATTCCCATTTGAATCCGAACACTCTGATATGTTTATGATATGAAAATAATTCACATAAGTTTTCACATCTTTCCAAAAGTGATCGTCAAGAAATATATATTCTTAAAAACAAAGGCTATTCTCTTCAAGATATAGCCAGGGCGTTGCACAGAAGCGTTTCCACTATTTCCGATGAACTCAAAAGAAATAAGGTGAGCAATGTTTATCAGCCTGAAAAAGCCGAAATAAAGGCATCTGAGCGAAGAAAACAGAGCAATTTCCAAGGCAAGAAAATCATCCGTTTTCCAAAGTTGCGTGCATATATTGAGGGAAGATTGT